>Ga0206116_1000042_pt1 | contig 246388 bp, 214 predicted proteins | sample 3A1Ametagenome_FD_178000 | JGI IMG/M metagenome (GOLD analysis project Ga0206116, IMG submission 178000) | Enriched microbial communities from leaf-cutter ant dump, University of Wisconsin, Madison, United States - 3A1A | ecosystem: Environmental > Terrestrial > Nest > Insects nest > Nest dump...
TCTAGCGCCCTTCTGGTGGGTGCTGGGGCGATATTTGATGCATGAGTTTTCTCGTTCAAATTGGCGGGTATCAATGCGCCGCTCGGCAGGGTCTCTGTTTGCTGGTGGGTGGTGTCGGCGGGGGTGAGACCGGCGGGGAAAGGGAATGGGAGAAAGGCTGCAAGGGAGTTGTAGCGTGGGTCGTTGCCGATACCTAGCCGACCACCCCGAGATACTGCCCACAACACATGCATGCGCGACGACAGCACGCCGAACGTGGCGTGGTCTTCGCGTGGAATGACGATCAGGCTGTGTTCCGGTGCGTGCGAGATCGGCATCCGAACGAACACACGGTGCTTGGCGGTTTCAACGGTGGCGATGTAGTGGCTGAGATCTTCCCAGCGCTGGCGCAACCCTGGCCGTGCTTCACCGTGCCGCCACCAATATTTGGCGCGTGCCGCTCGCCGGTTCTGTGCTCGCAAGGGCAGCACATGCTGACGCACGTATTCGAACGGTGCCTCGAACAGCGATGCCTCGCTCTCCGTCATGCGTGCGCCGAAGTCCACTACCCATTGCCCGCTCCAGCGGGCGGTGATGTCCTTGCCGTTGAAGATGGGTTTGAGCACTTCGCTGTTGGAGCGCCCGTTGGGATTGGGCTGGCGCAGCCATTGCGCGGCAAGCTGGGGCGACACCTTGAAGGGCCCGGCCAGGCACAGGCCGAAGTAGGAGGCGTCGGCGTTCTCCGCCAGCGGCTGGGCCGTGGTCAGGTCATAGGATGCGCCGCCGCTGGCCTGGCCTTTCAGGTCGGGGTGAATGGCTTGCACGGGCTGGCCGTCCAGCAGCGCCTGCGCGCTGCCCGGCAACCCCCAGCACACCAGCGATACACGCACGGCGGCTCCGTCGTTCACCCAGGGAAGATCCGACCAGGCGTCATGGATGGGGGCATGCGCCACGGCTTGCGCGAGCACCTGGCGGTTGGCGCGCTGGCGGATGGAGTTGGTGGCGACCAGCCCGGCGCGTTGCAGGCGGTTAGCCTGCATGGCTTGGCTTGCTTTGTGAAACCAGTAGGTCACGAAGTCTGCGCCGCCGGGTACCTTGTCGGCATAGGTGGCGCGCAGCGTGCGGGTGTAGGCATCACCAAGTTCGCTGCGCATGCGTTTGTCGCCCAGGAACGGCGGGTTGCCCACGATCACCGTGGCTTGCGGCCAATCGGCTTCGCCGCCATCGGCACTCAGCAGCGCATCGCGGCATTCGATCTGCTCCAGCGGCTCCAGCACGGGATTGGTCTTGGGCGGGTAGCCGTGGGCGATGCGCCATTGGATTTCGCCGATCCACAGCGAGACGCGGGCCAGTTCGGCGGCGTATTCGTTCAGCTCGATGCCCAGCATGTTGTGCGGGCCGGTGACCAGGTCTTGCTCGCGGTCGAGGCCCAGGCTGGCGGCCTGGGTGATGGAGAGCAGTTCCACGTCCTTGAGCGCCTTCAGGCCCAGGAACAGGAAGTTGCCGCTGCCGCAGGCCGGATCGAGGATGCGGAAGGCGCGCAACTCCTCCAGCCATTGCACGAAGCGGTTGTGGGCCTTGCGGTAGGCCGCATCGCCATGCTTCCTGATTTTGGCCGCCAGCCCTTGCAACTCTTGCGCTGCCAGCTCCCATTTTTGGAGCAATGGGCGGGTGATGATGGGCTCGATGATGCGGGCGATGGTGGCCGGGTCGGTGTAGTGGGCGCCGAGCTGGCTGCGCTTGGCGGGGTCGAGCCCGCGCTCGAATAGGGTGCCGAAGATGGAGACGTCGATGTCGCGCCAGTTCAGGGCGGCGGCGTTGCGCAGCTCGGTGATGTCGATGATTTCCAGCCTGGGCACGTCGATGCGCTGGAACAGGCCGCCGTTGAACCAGGGGATGTCGTCGGGGCCGTACAGGCCGCCGCGCCGCATGATGGTGAACAGTTGCGCCAAGCCATCGGTGAGGCGGCCGCTGGTGATCTGGCGGTTGTTCACCAGCCGCTCGAACATGCGCCCTGGCAGCAGGCCCACGTCTTCGGCAAAGAAGCAGAACAGGCACTGGGTGAGGAAATGCGCCACGCCGTCTGCGTCGTGCCCCCGTTGGCGCAGTTGCTCCGCCAGAGTGGCGAAGCTTTTGGCGGCTTCCTCGGTAATGGCCCGGTTGGTCTGGTGTGGGCGGAAGCTCCCGGGGTCTGTCCACAGGCGGCGCAGCAGGGCGCGTTTGTCGGGCTGGTCGAGCTGGTCGAGGCGAATGGCGTGCGTCTCGCTCGGGTGCCCGTTGAACTGGGTGTGGATGCGCGTGTTGATCCGGTCGCACACCACCAGCAGCGGCGGGTTGCTCAGCGCCAGGCTGTACTGCTGCAACTGGCGCAATGCAGCGTCGAGGTTCTTACCCGGCGCCTTGTTCTCCCAGGCGAAATGGTCGCGGTAGAACACGTCGGCGTAGCCGCGCGCCTCGCCCAGCACCAGGGACTGGCGCTCGAAGACGTATTCCTGTGCCGTGTCCGCGCTGCCGGGCTTGGGCACTTCCAGCAGCTCGCACAGGTCGAGGAAGTGGCTTTGCGCGCCCTGCTCCTCGTTGAGATGCGCCGATGGGCCGCCCGGCCCCCATTTGGTGATGAACTGGGAGGGTGTCATGACGTTAATGCTATCTATTTGGTAGCTTTTAGCGCTTGACTATAGCGCGCTGGAGGATGATTTGGCTTGCAATCATCCTTGCATGAGCGCACCGGCCAGCGTGGGCAACTGCGCCGTGAAGACAGGCACATCGGGCGCGTCCAGGCAGCGCAGGTCGAGCCAGAGTGCGTCGTTGGCGATGTGGCCGATCACGGGGCGCGGCAGGGCGCGCAGCGCGGCTTCGAGCCTGGCGAGGGCGCGGCCCGCGCGCTTGGCGTTGGCGGGGGCGATGGCCAGGCCGTAGCTGGGCAGCGTGTCCACGGGCAGGGCGCCGCTGCCGATCTGGCTGAACAGGGGCGCGGCGCGCACGGTGTACTGCTCGCCCACGGCGGCCTGCATGGGGGGCAGCAGCGCCTCGGCCTGATCGCGCATCTGTGACTGCGGGCGGGTGAAGAGGCGCAGCGTGGTCAGCCGCTCGGGCAGGCGTTCGGGCGCGAGGTACAGGCGCAGCACGGGCTCCAGCGCCGCGAGCGTGAGCTTGCCTACGCGCAGCGCACGCTTGAGCGGGTTCTTCTTGATCCTGGCGATCAGGTCCTTGCGGCCCACGATCAGGCCGGCCTGGGGGCCGCCGAGCAGTTTGTCGCCGCTGAAGGTGACGAGGTCGGCGCCCGCGCCCACCACGTCGCGCACCGTGGGCTCGTGGGGCAGGCCCCATTGGGCCAGGTCCACCAGCGTGCCGCTGCCCAGGTCCACGGCCAGCGGCAGGCCGCGCGCGTGGGCGATGGAGGCCACCTCGGCCTCGGGCACGCTCTTGGTGAAGCCGGTGACGGCGTAGTTGCTGCAGTGCACCTTCATGAGCATCGCGGTGCGCGCGGTGATGGCGTCCTCGTAGTCCTTGGCGTGGGTGCGGTTGGTGGTGCCCACTTCGACGAGGCGCGCGCCCGCGCGGCCCATGATGTCGGGGATGCGGAAGGCGCCGCCGATCTCGACGAGTTCGCCGCGCGAGACGATGACTTCCTTGCGCGCCGCCAGGGCGTTGAGCGTGAGCAGCACGGCGGCGGCATTGTTGTTGACCACGGTGGCGGCCTCGGCGCCGGTGAGTTCGCGCAGCAGATCGGTGATGAGGTCGTCGCGGTCGCCGCGCCCGCCGGTGGCGAGGTCGAATTCGAGATTGGCGGGCGTGGTGAGTGCCTGCACCACGGCCTGCACGGCGGCGTCGGGCAGCAGGGCGCGGCCCAGGTTGGTGTGCAGCACCGTGCCGGTGAGGTTGAATACGGCCTTCAGGCGCGGCGCGAAGCGTTCGGCCAGGTGCTGCTGCGCCCGCGCGGCCACGGCCTCGGGCGCGAGGTGTTCGGCCGCGGCCTCGCCCGCGAGCGCGGCCGGGCGCAGCGCATCGAGCGCGGCGCGCACGGCGGCCGTGGCGGCGGATGCGCCGTATTCGGCCGCGAGGGCGCGCACGAGCGGTGTGGAGAGCACGCGGTCCACGCTGGGCAGGCGGGCCGCGGTGTTCATGGCGCGGCGTCTTCCTCGGCCTCGGCCATGGGCAGCAGCGGGTTCAGGCTGGCGCGCGCGAAAGGCGTCTCGCCCATGAGCAGGTCGAGCATGAGCGTGGCGAGGTCATCCGCCAGCGGCTCGGCCAGCGGGTCCTTTTCCTGGTTCACGAGCTTGCGGTAGGTGTGGCAGGCGTTGCAGGTTTCGGCCAGCACGGTGTCGCCGCCGCCTTCGACGCCCTGGTAGTGCACGCCCTGGGTGGATTCGCAGTGCGTGCATTTGACGCGCACCATGTGCCACTCGGTGCAGCAGGTGCCGCAGTGCAGGTAGCGCAGCCCCGCCTCGCGCCCGCCGATGCGCAGCACGCCCGCCACGGGGGGCATGCCGCAGACGGGGCAGATGGTGGCTGGGTCGGTATGGGGCACGTCGCTTTCCTGCAGGCGGCTGGCGCGGTCGGCGAAGGTGACTTGCAGCGCGGCTGCCACCAGGGGGGCCGCGGCCAGGTCCCCAGGCCCGGTCAGCAGCCCCATGAGCACCCGGCGCGCGAGGGCGTCGCGGTCTTTGCCGGGCAGGGTGCGCAGCGCCTGCAGCGTGGGCCGCAGCGCCTCGGGTACCTCGGCGGCATCGCCCAGCGCACCCAGCAACTGGTCGAGCACGCCGTGCCAGGCCGGATCGACGTGGCTGGCGGCGGGCAGCAGGGGCATGGAGTGCGCCTGCGCCTGGGCGATCAGGGTGGGATCGGGCGCGGCGGTCTGTACTGTGCCTGCGGCCTGCTGCTGGGCGCGCACCAGGCGGGCGAGGAAGCGCAGGTAGTCGCCGATGGGGTTGCCCTCGGCCTTTTGCGCCAGGCGCGCGGCGCGGTCGGCGAACAGGCTGGCGGGCTGGGGCAGGCGCACGCGCAGCAGGCTGGTGCGGTCGAGGGCTTCGATCTCGCCAGGTTGAAGAATGCGTTGCACGGAATCCTCCAGAAACGGAACTGCCGCCGGGCAGGGCTGCTACCGGCGGCAGGGGCGGTGAGCGCGGCGGTGTTCAGCTATTGTCGCCCGTTACCTTGCGGTACCAGCCGCGGTGGTGCTGCTTGGCCCAGGCGCGCGTGACGGTGCCGTAGAGCATGGCGCGGATGGTGCCGCGCGTCCAGATGGCGGCGTAGACGTGCACGATGATGAGGCCGATCATCCACACGGCCGCCACGGCATGCACCACCGAGGCGGCGCGGACCACGGTGATGGGCGGCGTCCACCACGCGCGCCACATGAGCACGCCGGTGACCGCGATCAGCAGCATGCCGAGCACCAGCCCCCAGAACAGCACCTTCTGGCCGCCGTTGTACTTGCCCTGCTCGGGCATGTCGTGGTCGTTGCCGTCCACCATCTTGCCCGCGTTCTTGAGCCACTCGACGTCGCGCGGCTCGATCACGTTCAGGCGCCAGAAGCGCAGCGCCATGGCGATGAAGAACAGCACCATAGCCACCCCGATGTAGGGGTGCAGGATGCGCGTCCACGGCCCGCCGCCGAACAGTTGCGTGAGCGGGAAGAACGCCGGGTGGAAGAACGCCAGGCCCGAGAGCGCCAGCAGGATGAAACAGATGCCCACCACCCAGTGGTTGGCGCGCTCGCCGGCCGTGTAGCGCTGCAGGTCGCGTGGGTTGCGTCTCATGGCTGCTGCTCCTTCTCGGCTGCGCGGTCCTGGCGCTCCATCTCGTCTTCCAGCTCCTTGGAGACGTCGTTGGGCCCCTTGGTGATGTAGTGGAACAGGCTGCCCAGCGCCGCGGCGCCCAGGGCGGCCATGGCGAGCGGCTTGGAGACGCCCTTCCACAGGCCGACCAGCGGGCTGATCTTCGGTTCATCGGGCAGGCTGGCGTACAGCGAGGGCTTGTCCGCATGGTGCAGCACGTACATGACGTGCGTGCCGCCCACGCCGGCTGGGTCGTACAGCCCCGCCTGGGCGAAGCCGCGCTCCTTCAGGTCGGCGATGCGCCCGTCGGCATGCTCCTTCATGGCCTGCTTGGTGCCGAAGACGATGGCGCCCGTGGGGCAGGTCTTCACGCACGCGGGCTCCTGGCCCACGGCCACGCGGTCGGAGCACAGCGTGCACTTGTAGGCCTTGTGGTCCTTCTGGCTGATGCGCGGCACGTTGAACGGGCAGCCCGTGACGCAGTAGCCGCAGCCGATGCACTTCTCTTCATGGAAGTCCACGATGCCGTTGGTGTACTGCACGATGGCGCCGGGCGAGGGGCAGGCCTTGAGGCAGCCCGGGTCCTCGCAGTGCATGCAGCCGTCCTTGCGGATCAGCCATTCCAGGTTGCCCGTGGCCTCGTTGTCGTATTCGGTGAAGCGCATCACCGTCCATGCGTTCTCGGTCAGGTCGGCAGGGTTGTCGTACACGCCCACGGTGTGGCCGGGCTCCTGGCGCAGGTCGTTCCACTCCATGCAGGCGGTCTGGCAGGCCTTGCAGCCGATGCACTTGGACACGTCGATGAGCTTGGCGACCTCGCCCGAGTGGGGCGCGCGCGCCTGGGGCGAGGGCGTGGTGGTGGCCGAGAGGCGCTTGATGTCGAGGGACTGGAGGGCCATGGCTACACCTTTTCCACCTTGACGAGGAAGGTCTTGAACTCGGGCGTGTTCGAGTTGCCGTCGCCCACGAAGGGGGTGAGCGTGTTGGCCAGGAAGCCCGGCCGGGTCAGGCCCTTGAAGCCCCAGTGGATGGGGATACCCACGTGGTGCACCATCTTGCCCTCGATCTTCATCGGCTTGATGCGCTTGGTGACCACGGCCACGGCCTTGATGAAGCCGCGCTTGGAACTGACCTTCACGCGGTCGCCCGCGGCGATGCCCAGCTCCCGGGCCATCGCCTCGCCGATCTCGACGAACTGCTCGGGCTGCGTGATGGCGTTGACCAGCGCGTGCTTGGTCCAGTAGTGGAAGTGCTCGGTCAGCCGGTAGGTGGTGCCCACGTGCGGGAACTCGCTGGCCTTGCCGAAGGTGTCCCAGATGTTCTTGAACACCCGCGCGGCCGGCGAGCTCGTGGCCTTGGGGTTGCCGGGGTACATCGGGTTCATGCCCAGCGGCGTGTCGAACGGCTCGTAGTGCGTGGGGAAGGGCCCTTCGGCCATGCCCTTGCGCGCGAAGAAGCGCGCCACGCCCTCGGGGTTCATGAGGAACGGACCGTTGCCGGTCTCGGGCGCGATGCCGATGCCGGTGTCGGGCACGTCCGCGCCGCCCCAGGCCTTGCCGTTCCACTCGACGAGCTTGCGGTTCGGGTTGAAGGCCTTGCCCGCAAGGTCGGCCGACGCGCGGTTGTAGAGCACGCGCCGGTTGGCGGGCCAGGCCCAGGCCCAGTTCAGCGTGTTGCCGATGCCCGTGGGGTCGGAGTTGTCGCGCCGCGCCATCTGGTTGCCGTCCTGCGTCCAGCAGCCGGTATAGATCCAGCAGCCGCTGGCGGTGGTGCCGTCGTCGCGCAGCTCGGCGAAGGACGAGAGCTGCTGGCCCGCGGGGCGCAGCACCTTGGCGGGGTCCTTGGGGTCCACCAGGTCGGCGAGCGCCTTGCCGTTGTATTCCTTGGCGATTTCCTCGGAGCTCGGGTGCGCGGGCTGGCTGTACTTCCAGTCGAGGTGCAGGATCGGGTCGGGGAAGGCGCCGCCGTCCTTGGCGTACAGCGCCTTCAGGCGCAGGTGCAGCGCAGCCATGATGGCCACGTCGGTCCGAGCCTCGCCCGGCGGTTCGGCAGCCTTCCAGTGCCACTGCAGCACGCGCGAGGAGCTGACCACCGTGCCCTCTTCCTCCGCGAAGCAGGTGGTGGGCAGGCGGAAGACTTCGGTCTTGACCGATGCGGTGTCGATGTCGTTGAACTCGCCGTAGTTCTTCCAGAACTCCGAGGTCTCCGTGGCCAGCGGGTCCATGATGACCAGGAACTTGAGCTTGGCCAGCCCATCGCGCACGCGGCCGCTGTTGGACAGCGAGGCGATCGGGTTGAAGCCCTGCGCGATGTAGCCGTTGACCTTGCCTTCGTTCATGAGCTGGAAGTACTGCAGCATGTCGTACTGCTTGTCCAGCTTGGGCAGGTAGTCGTAGGCCCAGTTGTTCCCGGCCGTGGCGGCCGCGCCGAAGAGCGACTTCATCAGGCTGACGTGGAACTTGGGGTAGTTCTGCCAGTAGCTCATCTGGTTGGCGCGCAGCGGCTTTTGCGTGCGCGCGGCCAGGTAGCCCTGGTAGTCCTGCTCGGCCTGCAGGGGCAGCGTGAGGTAGCCCGGCTGGGTGTTGGACAGCAGCCCCAGGTCCGTCAGGCCCTGGATGTTGGAGTGCCCGCGCAGCGCGTTCATGCCGCCGCCCGACACGCCGATGTTGCCGCACAGCAGCTGCACCATGGCAGCGCAGCGCAGGGTCTGCGAACCGGTGGAGTGCTGCGTCCAGCCCAGCGCGTACATGATGGTTGCCGCGCGGCCCGGCACCGCCGTGGAGGCGAACTTCTCGCACACGTGCAGGAATTTCTCCTGGGGCGTGCCGCAGACGCTCTCCACCTTCTCGGGCGTGTAGCCCGCGTAGTGCTGCTTCATGAGCTGGTACACGCAGCGCGGGTGCTGCAGTGTGGGGTCGGTCTTCACATAGCCGTCGTCGCCCAGCTCGTAGTCCCAGCTCTTCTTGTCGTAGGTGCGCTTTTCCTCGTCGTAGCCCGAGAAGATGCCGTCCACGAACGCATAGTCATCGCGCACGATGAAGCTGAAGTCCGTGTAGTTGTGCACGTACTCGTGGTGGATCTTGTCGTTGGTGAGCAGGTAATTGATGATCCCGCCCAGGAACACGATGTCGCTGCCCGAGCGGATGGGCGCATAGAAGTCGGCCACCGAGGCCGAGCGGTTGAAGCGCGGATCGACCACCATGAAGTGCGCCTTGTTGTGCGCCTTCGCTTCGGTCACCCACTTGAACCCGCAGGGGTGCGCTTCGGCGGCATTGCCGCCCATGATCAAGATGACGTCCGCGTTCTTGATGTCGACCCAATGGTTCGTCATCGCTCCACGGCCAAACGTCGGGGCAAGACCTGCCACCGTCGGGCCATGTCAGACACGGGCTTGGTTGTCGAATGCCAGCAGGCCCCAGGAACGGGCCACTTTGTAGGTGATGTAGCCGGCCTCGTTGCTCGACGCCGATGCGGCGAGCATGCCGGTGGTGAGCCAGCGGTTCACCGTCAGCCCGTCGTCCGTCTTGGGCTGGAAGTTGGCGTCGCGGTCGTCCTTGAGCAGCTTGGCGATGCGGTCGAGCGCGTCGTCCCACGACAGGCGCTTCCACTCGTTCGAGCCTGGCGCGCGGTACTCGGGGTACAGCAGCCGGTTGGGGCTGTGGATGAAGTCCAGCAGGCCCGCGCCCTTGGGGCACAGCGTGCCGCGGTTGACGGGGTGGTCCGGGTCGCCCTCGATGTGGATCACGGAGAGCGTGGCGTTCTTGGCGCCGTCGCCCAGCGAATGCATGAGCAGGCCGCAGCCCACCGAGCAGTAGGTGCAGGTCTGCCGGGTGACGGTGGTGGCGGCCAGCTTGTACTGGCGCACTTCGGCAAGCGCGGTCGCGGGCGAGAAGCCCATGGCGGCGAGGCTGGAGCCAACCAGCCCCGCGCTGCTCACGCGGAAGAAATGCCGGCGGTTCATGTCCATGACGGAACCTCCTGTCGTGGGGGAGTGTTGTACGGGTTATCTTGGTGGCATGCCCTGCCCGGGGCTACAGGGTTAACACCAGTCCCTGCCGGCCCCGCGCGGGTGCGGATTGATCATAGCCAGGGGGCGATATCCGAGCGGGAGCGTCGGAAGGCGCCGCCCGCGGCTGGTATGGTGCGCACATGCCGATGCCCGCCCCGTTCGCGATTGCCGATGCCGCCTTGCCGATGCCGCCCCTGGTCCCCGTCCGCGCCGACCTCTGGCACAGCGGCGGCGGCGCGGCGGCGCAGCCCATGGAAGTGGCCGCCGAGGTGCCCGTGGCGCTGGTGTTCAACGGCATCTCCCACGCCGTGATGATGGCCACGCCGCAGGACTTGGCGGAGTTCGCCGTGGGCTTCGCGCTCAGCGAAGGCATTGTGGACAGCCCGGCCGATTGCCGCGACGTGGAGGTGCGCACCCATGCGGCCGGCACGCCGGACGCCAGTTGCGCCGTGCACATGGACATTGCCCCGCGCCAGTTCGCCCGCCTCAAGGAGCGCCGCCGCGTGCTGGCCGGGCGCACGGGCTGCGGCGTGTGCGGCATCGACAGCCTGCAGGCGCTGGACCTGCACCCCGCGCCGCTGCCCGCGCCCGCATGGCGCGACCGGCTGGACGTGGACACCGTGCTGCGCCCCTTTGCCACCCTCGCGTCGCGCCAGGGGCTCAACCTGCGCGCGGGCTCGCTGCACGCGGCGGGCTGGGCCACGCCCGAAGGGGTGCTGGCCGACGTGCTCGAGGACGTGGGCCGCCACAACGCGCTCGACAAGCTGTTCGGGCGGCTGGCGCTGGCGGGCCGGCTGGGTGAGCCGGGCTTCGTCGTGATGACCAGCCGCACCAGCTACGAGCTGGTGCGCAAGTGCGCGCGCCTGGGCGTGCCTGCGTTCGCCACCATATCGGCGCCCACCTCGCTCGCGCTGCAGCTGGCGCGCGAGGCGGGCATCCACCTGTGGGCGCTGTGCCGCCCGCCCACCGCCTTGCGCTACGTCTGATCCCGGCTGGCGCTGGCATGATGCGTGCCCATGCACTCCGTCATGCAACCCCTCGACACCGCCTGGGCCGATACCGAGCCTGCCGCCGAAGCGCCCGCGCAGGCCCCGGGCCTGCCGCTGCGCGCCTGGGTGCGCGAAGGCCTGCGTGCCGCGCTGCTGCGTGCGCCGCGCACCGGCGCCGCGGCGCCCACGCCCTGGCAGCTCGCGGTGCTGGTGCTCATCCCCAGCGGCCTGCTGGTGGCCGTGGCGCGCGGCCATGTGGAGGGGCCGGCCGTGTTCAGCCTGCGCGGCTGGCTGGCGCCGTGGTGGACCAGCCTGGTGCTGCTGTGGGCGGGCTGGTGGGCCATGCCGCCCGCGCGGCGCCAGGGCCTCGCGGCCTGGTGGGTGCTGGCCGCGTGGGCGCCGCTGCCGCCCACGCTGCTGGTGTACGGCCTGCAGCTGTGGGCGGTGCAATGGCCCGCGCGCTGGCAGGCCGCGCCGTGGTCCACGGTGTTCTGGGTGCTGTATGGGCTGCTCGTGCTCTGGCTGCTCGCGGCGCTCCTGGCGGTGAGCGCGCGCTGCATCGGCCAGCGCTGGCGCAGCGTGGCCTTCGGCGTGGCGGCGGTGGCCGTGATCGGGGTGGCCACCTGGCAATTCCAGGACCAGCCCTGGGAGGAGGACTACGCCGCCCGCGCCGCCAGCCGGCCCGAGCCCGCGCGGCTGCACCTCTCGCAGTCCCTCTTCGAGGCCCAGCAGGCGCTGTGGCAGCGGCAGGTGGAGGCCCTGGCGGGGCAGACCGACGGCGTGGCCGACGTGTACGGCCTCGTGTTCGCGCCCTACGCGGACGAGAACGTGTTCCGCAACGAAAGCACCATGGTCAAGCAGGTGCTGGAGCAGCGCTTCGCGGCCCGGGGCCGCGTGCTGCACCTGCTCAACCACGCCGAGACGGCGCAGACCCACGTGTGGGCCACGCCGCAGAACCTGGAGCGCGCCATCGCCGCCATCGGCGCGCGCATGAACCGCGAGGAGGACCTGCTCGTGGTCTATATGACCTCGCACGGCGCGAGCGACCACCGGCTCGCGGCGCGCAACTGGCCGCTCGAGGTGCCGCCGGTCGCGCCCGAGCAGCTGCGCGCCCTGCTCGACGCGGCAGGCATCCGCCACCGCGTGATCGCCATCTCGGCCTGCTACTCGGGCGGCTGGGTGGAGCCGCTGGCGGACGACGACACCCTGGTGATGACGGCGGCCGACGCCACGCACACCTCCTACGGCTGTGGCAGCCGCTCCGAGCTGACCTTCTTCGGCCGCGCCGTGTTCGACGAGCAACTGCGCCACACGCGCTCGTTCACCCAGGCCTTCGAGCAGGCCGTGCCCGTCATCGCCCGGCGCGAGGTGGAGGCGGGCAAGAGCGACGGCTTCTCCAACCCGCAGATCCGCGTGGGCGCGCGCATCGCCCCCATGCTGCAGGCGCTGGCGCAGCGGCTGGATGCCCAGGCGCTTCAAAAACCATAGCTGCTTGCGCCCTCTGCACAAGCGCTGGAGGCCAAAAACACTTAAAACCGGCGTTCAGCCGCGCAGGCCGGCCAGCGCCAGGAATTCCAGCCGCAAGGCCGCGTTCTGCAGCAGGGCGCCGCGCATGACCGAGGTGTGCATCAGCGCGCCGCCGTCCTTCACGCCGCGCCAGTGCATGCAAAAGTGGCTGGCCTGCATGACCACCGCCAGCCCCTCGGGCTGCATCTGCCGCTCCAGCGCGTCGGCCAGCATGGTGATGGCCTCTTCCTGGATCTGCGGACGGCTCAGGATCCAGTCGCACAGCCGCGCGTACTTGGACAGCCCGATCAGCGCTGACGACGCGCTGGGCAGCACGCCTATCCACACCTTGCCCAGGATGGGGCACAGGTGGTGCGAGCAGGCGCTGCGCACGGTGATGGGGCCGATCACCATCAGCTCGTTGAGCCGCGCGGCGTTGGGGAAGGCCGTGGCGGCGGGCGCGGCCTCGTAGCGGCCGCGGAACACCTCGGCCACGAACATCTTGGCCACGCGGCGCGCGGTGTCGCGGGTGTTGTGGTCGTTGTCGGTGTCGATCACCAGCGCGCGCAGCACGTCGCGCAGGCGGGCCTCCACCTCGGCGCGCAGCTCCTGCAGCTCGCCCTCCTCGATGAAGTCCGCGATGTTGTCGTTGGCGAAGAAGCGCTGCCCGGCCTGCACCAGCCGGTAGCGGATGCGCTCGGACGCCTGCGGGTGCGGCGGCAGGTGGCGGGCCGGGGGCAGGGCGGCGGTGTCGGCAACCCTCATGGCCGCTCCTCCGCGCGCGCCAGCACGCCTGCCACGACGCGGTCGCAGCGCGCGCCATCGAACGCGAAGGCGTCGCCCAGCGTGGTGTCGATGGCGCTCGCCAGGCCCTCGCGCAGCAGGCTGCGGGCGCGGAAGAAGCGCGTGCGCACCGTGGCCTCGGGGATGCCCAGGGCCTGCGCGATCTCGTCCACGTCCATCTCTTCCACGGCGCGCAGCACGAACACGGTGCGGAACGCCTCGGGCAGCAGGTCGATGCGCGCCTCCAGCAGCTGGCGCAGCTGCGCGCGCAGGGCGAAGGCGTCGGGCCGCTCGTGCGGCGCGTCGGCCAGCAGGTCTTGGAGTGCGGGTTCGGCGGCGTTCATGGCGGTGTCCAGGGGAATGACCGGCGCCTGCCGGCGCCGCAGGCGGCCCAGCGCTTCGTTGGCGACGATGCGCACCAGCCAGGTGGAAAGCTTGGCGTCGGCGCGAAAGCCCGCGAGCGCGCGCCAGGCGCGCAGGTAGGCCTCCTGCAGCGCGTCCTCGGCCTCGGCGTCGCTGTGCAGCATGCTGCGCGCCGTGCGAAACAGCAGCCGGTTGTGGCGGCGCATGATGGCCTCGAACGCGGCCGCGTCGCCCGCCGCGGCGCGCGCGGCCAGTTCGGCATCGGTGGTGGCGGCTTTTTTCGGAAGGGGGTGCATGGGGCTTTCCGCTGGGGGCTCAATAGCCGTAGAACTCTTCGCTGCGCACATCATCGTCATCCACGCCCGCCGTGCGCAAGGTCTCGTGCATGGCCCGCACCATGGCCGGCGGGCCGGACACGTAGTACACCGGCGCCGCCAGCCCCTGGCCCGCGCGCTGCACGAAGGCGGCGTCGATCAGGCCCGTGGGCCCGTCCCAGGGCGCGCTGGACTGTGCCATGCCGGTCATCGTGGCCTCCAGGCGCAGGGCGGGCAGGCGCCGGGCCAGCGCCTGCAGCTCGGGCCAGAAGGCCGTGTCCTCGGGGCGGCGGTTGGAGTACAGCAGCGCCAGCGGGCGGCTGCCCTGCCGGTGGGCCGCGTCGCGCAGCATGCTCATGAACGGCGTGATGCCGATGCCGCCCGCGATCAGCACGCCCGGGCGCGTGCCGTGCAGCGTGAGCGTGCCGAACGGGCCGTCGATCTCCAGCGGCGCGCCCACGGGCAGGGCCGCCAGTGTGCGCTTGTAGGCGCTGTCGCGCATGCGGGTGGCGAAGGCCAGATGGTCCTCGTGCGGTGCGCTGACGATGGAGAAGGCGTGGCGCACATCGTTTCCGCTGCCCGGGGCGCCGGGCAGGGTGACGTCGAAGGCCTGGCCGGGCCGGAACGTGAAGCCGGCGGGCTTGTCCAGCGTGAAGGCCAGGGTGCCCTGTGCGACTTCGTGGCGCCCGGTGAGCCGGGTGGTGTGCGTGCCCATGGTGAAGCTCCTTGAAAAAGACGGTATGCCCATTGGATGCGCCGAGCCCCCAGTTCATTCCCGGCCCTGGGGCAAGGTCCGCCGGCACGCTCTACAGTACGGCCATGAACGCTTCCTTCCTGCGCCTGGGCTGGCGCACCCTCTGGCGCGACCTGCGCGCGGGTGAGCTGCGCCTGCTCATCGTGGCCGTCACGCTGGCCGTGGCGGCCCTCGCCTCGGTGGGGTTTTTCGCCGACCGGCTCCAGGGCGGCCTGCAGCGCGACGCCCTGCAACTGCTCGGCGGCGACGCCGTGGTGGCCAGCGACAGCCCCACGCCAGAGGCCTTCGTGGACAAGGCCCGGGCCCTGGGCCTGGCCCACGTCACCACCGTCACCTTCCCGACCATGGGCCGTGCGAGCGACGCGCAGGGCGGTGCCAGCCGCCTCGTGGCGCTCAAGAGCGTGGAGCCCGGCTACCCCCTGCGCGGCAGCCTGCGCGTGGCCGATGGGCCCGGCGCGCCCGACGCCCCCACGCGCGACATCCCCGCGCGCGGCGAGGTGTGGGTGGACGCGCCGCTGCTCGAAGCCCTGGACCTGAAGCCGGGCGATGCGCTGCTGCTGGGCGACGCGCAACTGCGCATCGCGCGCACCATCGCCATCGAGCCCGACCGGGGCGCGGGCTTCATGAGCTTCGCGCCGCGCGCGATGGTGAACGCGGCCGACCTGCCCGCCACCGGCCTCGTGCAGCCCGCGAGCCGCCTGACCTACCGCTTCGCCGTGGCGGGCGCGCCGCAGGCCGCCAAGGCCTTCAGCGCCTGGGCCGCGCAGGAGGCCGCGCGGCCCGGGGTGCACGGCGTGCGCGTGGAGTCGCTCGACAGCGGCCGCCCCGAGATGCGCCAGACGCTGGACCGCGCGCAGAAATTCCTCAACCTCGTCGCTCTGCTCGCCGCGCTGCTCTCGGCCGTGGCCGTGGCGCTGGCCGCGCGCGGCTTCGCCAACGGCCACCTCGACGCCGCCGCGCTGCTGCGCGTGCTGGGCCAGAGCCAGCGCACCATCGCGCTGGCCTACGTGGTCGAGTTCGCGCTCGCGGGGCTCGCGGCCAGTGCGCTCGGCGTGCTGCTGGGCTTCGGCGTGCACTACCTCTTCGTGCTGCTGCTCGCGGGCCTGGTCGAGGCGGCGCTGCCCGCGCCCAGCCTGTGGCCCGTGGCCTTCGGCCTGGGGCTCGGGCTCACGCTGCTGTTCGCCTTCGGGCTGCCGCCCGTGCTGCAACTGGCGCAGGTGCCGCCGCTGCGCGTGATCCGGCGAGACCTGGGCGGGCTCAAGCCCGCGTCGCTCGCGGTGCTGGGGCTGGGCGTGGCGGGCTTCGCGGCGCTGCTGCTGGCCGTGAGCAGCGACCTCGTGCTCGGCCTCATTGCCGTGGGCGGCTTCGCGGGCGCCGTGGCGCTGTTCGCGCTGCTGGCCTGGGGCGCGGTGAAGCTGCTGCGCCGCAGCGTGAACGAGGCCACGGCGCCGCGCTGGCTGGTGCTGGCCACGCGCCAGATCTCGGCGCGCCCGGCCTATGCGGTGGTGCAGGTCAGCAGCCTGGCCGTGGGCCTGCTCGCGCTGGTGCTGCTCGTGCTGCTGCGCACCGACCTCATCAGCAGTTGGCGCCAGGCCACGCCGCCCGACGCGCCCAACCGCTTCGTCATCAACGTGATGCCCGACCAGGCCGAGAGCTTCCAGCAGGCGCTCAAGGACGCGGGCGTGCGCCGCTACGACTGGTACCCCATGGTCCGCGGCCGCCTCGTGGCCGTGAACGGCCGCGCCGTGGGCCCCGCCGACTACACCGAGGACCGCGCCAAGCGCCTCGTGGACCGCGAGTTCAACCTCTCCAACGCCGCCGAGGCGCCCGCGCACAACCAGATCGTGGCGGGCCGCTGGACGCCCGGCGAGCAGGGCGCCGTGAGCGTGGAGCAGGGCATCGCCGAGACGCTGGGCCTGCAGCTCGGCGACCGCCTGCGCTTCGACATCGGCGGCGTGCTGAGCGAGGCTCGCATCACCAGCCTGCGCAAGGTGGACTGGGGCTCGATGCGCGCCAACTTCTTCGTGATGTACCCCGTGGCCCGCCTGGGCGACGACGTGCCCGTGACCTACCTGGCCGCCTACCGCGCACCCGAGGCCAAGGGTTTCGACAACGCGCTGGTGCGCCAATTCCCCAATATCACCAACGTGGACATGGGCAGCACGCTGGCGCAGGTGCAGCGCGTGCTCGACCAGGTGATCCGCGCGGTGGAGTTCCTCTTCGGCTTCACGCTCGCGGCCGGGCTGGTGGTGCTGTTCGCGGCCGTCACCGCCACGCGCGAGGAGCGCGCGCGCGAGTTCGCCATCATGCGCGCCGTGGGCGCGCGCGCCAGCCTGCTGCGCCAGGTGCAGCGCGCCGAGCTGGCGGGCGTGGGCCTGCTCGCGGGCGTGCTGGCCAGCACCGTGGCCGTGGTGGTGGGCTGGGCGCTGGCACGCTATGCGTTCGACTTCCGCTGGACCGCCTCACCCCTGGTGCCGCTCGCGGGCGGCGCGGCGGGCGCGCTGCTCGCGCTGCTCGCGGGCTGGTGGGGCCTGCGCGAGGTGCTGCGCCGCCCAGTTGTGGAAACACTGCGGCGCGCGGTTGATTGACGGGGATTGATATTATTTTGATAGCTGCTTGCGCTTGCTGAGCGGGCGCTAGAGCCTGATTTGATGATGAGTGAACAACCTGCAACCCCTGCCACCCCGTTCGAATGGATCGGCGGCGAGGACCGCGTGCACGCGCTGGTCGAGCGCTTTTACGACCTCATGGACCTGGAGAGCGCCTATGCCGACCTGCGCGCCACCCATGGCACCACGCTGGCCGACGCGCGGCAAAAGCTGTTCTGGTTCCTGTGCGGCTGGCTTGGCGGGCCCGACCACTACCAAAGCCGCTTCGGCCACCCGCGCCTGCGCATGCGGCACATGCCGTTTTCCATCGGCATCAAGGAGCGCGACCAGTGGGTGGCCTGCATGGACCAGGCCATGGGTGAGACCGGCGTGCCCGAGGCGCTGCGCGCGCGCTTGAAGGAGAGCTTCATGGGCACGGCGGACTGGATGCGAAACAGGTAACCCCCTGGCCGCTTCGGGGGTGGGTTGCGCCCGTTTTTGGGGGCGTGGTACTGTGGATCGCTATCCATTTTCGAGAGGGTTCCCATGTTCCGCCACCTGCTTGCCGGCCTCCTGCTGGGGGCCTGTGCCTTCGCCCACGCGCAGCCCGCGCCCGCGGACGGCACCTGGGGCAACGTGCCCAGCGCCCCGGACGACCGCTTCACCAACCCCAAGAGCAAGCTCTACGCGGGCCCCAACGGCTGGCACGACTATGGCGAGGTGCGCGGCGAGGTGGCGGGCGCCTCCGGCAAGCGCTACGGCTTCAAGGGCGGGCTGCACTACATGGAGACGCCCCAGTCCTTCATCTTCTCCACCAGCACGCAGCTGCAACTGGCCGAGGTGGACCTGGGCAGCGGCAAGCCCGAGCCCGGCGTCTACGAAGTGGGCGCCAAGGCCCATGCCGCGCGCAAGCAGGCGAAGGTGTCCTTCGTGGACACTTCCGGCGGCAAGCTGCTGGGCTGGGAGAGCGGCGCCAAGGCGGGCACGGTGACCGTCTCGCGGGTCAACGGCTACCTGTACCTGAAGGCGCGCGGCCTGCAGCTCGCGCCCGTGGGGATGGGCAACACGGGCGCCCTCAGGCAGCCCCTGGCGCTGGGCTTCGAGGGCGCGCTGGCGCCGGAGTGAGTTTGCTATTCTTTGCATAGCTCCTGGCGCATGCTGCGCAAGCGCCAGGAGCCCATTTCATGGAAACCGACGAACAAAGGGGGTGGGATATGGCGGCAACCGCATGGATCGTTCTGGGCCTGGCCGTGGCCGTGCTGGCGTGGGCCATCGCGGTCTACAACCGGCTGGTGCAGCTACGCAACCGCATCGCCAATGCGTTTGGCCAGATCGACGTGCAGCTCAAGCGGCGCTACGACCTGATCCCCAACCTCGTGGAGGTGGCGCGCGGCTACCTGCAGCACGAGGCCGCCACGCTCGAGGCCGTGATCCAGGCGCGTGGCCGGGCGCAAGACGCGGCGGGCACGGCGCGCGCCATGCCCGCCAGCGCCAGCGCCCTGGGCGCGCTCGCGGCGGCCGAGGGCGCGCTGGGCGGCGCGCTGGGCCGCCTGATGGCGGTGGCCGAGGCCTACCCCGACCTCAAGGCCGACGCCGCCATGCGCTCGCTGTCCGAGGAGCTCACCAGCACCGAGAACCGCCTGGGCTTCGCGCGCCAGGCGTACAACGACCAGGCGCTCGAATTCAACGACCAGGCCGCGCGCTTCCCCGACCTGATCGTGGCGCGCCTGCTGGGCTTTCCCGCGGTGCCCATGCTCGAATCCACGCGCAGCGAGGAAGAGCGCGCGGCACCCAAGGTGCGCTTCTAAGCCCCATGAAATTCTGGGACCGCCAGGAGGACGCGCGCAGCGAAACGCGCCGCCTGCTGCTGGGCTTCGCCGCCGCCGTGGTGGTGCTGATCGCCGCCGTGCACCTGGCGCTGGCGGCGGCCTGGTGGCTCATGGCGGCGCTGCTGCCGGTGCACCTGCCGTTCCCGGCGGGCTTCCTGGCGGCCAACGTGGGCGTGTCGCTCATGCTGGTGCTGGGCGGCTGGTGGGTGGAGACGTCCCAGCTGCGCGCGGGCGGCGTCAAGCTTGCCAAGCGGGTGGGCGCGCGCGAACTGCGGCCCTCCATCTCGCACGCGGAGCAGCGCCTGTCCAACGTCGTCGATGAGCTGTGCATCGCCGCCCACATGCCGCGCCCCGAGGTCATGGTGATGCCGCGCACCAGCGCCATCAACGCCTTCGCCGCGGGCTGGGACGAGAGCGATGCCGTCATCGCCGTCACCCAGGGTGCGCTCGACTACCTCACGCGCGAGGAGATGCAGGGCATGGTCGCGCACGAGCTCTCCCACCTGTACGAGGGCGACACGCGCCTGAAGATGCGGCTGGCGGGCATGGTGTTCGGGCTGGAGCTGGTCTACCACTTCGGCGACACGATGCGCGAGCGGTCCGGCCTGTCGTGGTGGTTCGGCTCGGCCATCATGGGGGCGGGCTTCGCGGGCTGGCTCACGGGCCGCATGCTCAAGGCCGCCGTGTCGCGCCAGCGCGAATACCTGGCCGACGCCCGCGCCGTGCAGTGGACGCGCAGCCGCGACGGCCTGGGCGGCGTGCTGCGCAAGGTCATGGCCCAGCGCCGGGACACCCCGCCGGGCTACGAGGACCACGGCTACCGCGGCCTCGCCCACCCCTCGGTGCAGCACATGCTGCTGGTGGACGTGGAAGGCCTGGGCCGCGTGGAGCGCTGGCTGGACACCCACCCCACGCTCGACGAGCGCGTGCGCCGCGTCTACGGCCGCAGCATGCCGCCCCTGCCCGTGGCGCCCCTGGCCGACGTGCCCGAGCCCGCGCGGTGTGCGCCGCCGCACCAGTCGCCATTGCAGCCCGGCGCCGAGCCGCTGGCCGTGCGGCTCGACCCCTTCGCCTGATCTGCCCGGAGCCTGCCGCCATGGCCCATGCCCCTTCTCCCTGGTTCTTCTGGGCCGCCCTGTCGGCCGTGTTCGCCGCGCTCACGGCCATCTTCGCCAAGATCGGCATCCAGGGCGTGAACTCCGATCTCGCCACGCTGGTGCGCACGGTGGTCATCGTGTTCGTGCTCGCGGCGTTCGTGGGCCTGTCGGGGCAGTGGAGCAACCCGCTGCAGCTGCCCGGGCGCACCTGGCTGTTCCTCGTGCTCTCGGCGCTGGCCACGGGGGCGTCGTGGGTGTGCTACTTCCGCGCGCTGCAGATCGGCCAGGCCTCGCAGGTGGCACCGGTGGACAAATTCAGCCTGGTGCTCGTGGCCCTGTTCGCGGTGGCCTTCCTGGGTGAGCGGCCCGCGCCGCGCGAGTGGCTGGGCATCGGCCTCGTGGCGGCGGGCGTGCTGGTGCTGGCGGTCAAGTAGCCACGCGCTGCGCGCGCCTGCCCGGCTGCAGCAGCACCACGAGCGCGCCTGCACCCCCTTCGGCGGGCCGCGCCTGCACGAAGGCCAGCACCTCCTTCTTCTGCACCAGCCAGGACTGCACGCGGCCCTTGAGCACGGGCTCACGGCCCGGCGAGCCCAGGCCCTTGCCGTGCACCACGCGCACGCAGCGCAGCCCCGTGCGGTGGGCCAGGCGGATGAACTCGCCCAGCGCCTCGCGCGCCTCGTCGCGGCGCAGGCCGTGCAGGTCGAGCTGGCGCTGGATGCTCCAATGGCCCGCACGCAGGCGGCGCGTCACGTCCAGGCCGATGCCGGGGCGGCGGAAGCTCAGCTGGTCGTCCACGTCGAGCAGGGTGCTCACGTCGAACTCGTCGCTCATGGCCTCGCGCAGCACGCGCTCCTCGTCGCGCTCGCGCTGCAGGGGCAGCGGCTCGGGCGGGGCGGGGGCATGCCAGCGGCGCTCCTGCGCGCCCTTCAGGGCCTGCACCGGGCCCACGGCATCGCGGAATAGCGTGAGCTCGGCCCGGGCGCGGCATTGCTGCTCGCGCCGGGCTTGGGCGCGCTGCGCCTCCTGCGTGGCGGCCTCGGCCAGCGCGCGGCGCAGGGGCTGCAGGTCCTGCAGGGAGCGGGCCTTCATGGCGCGGCGCGGCAACCGGGCGGCGGTGTGGCGCCGGGCTCCAGGTAGGCGGCGGCGATGAACTGCGTGACCTGCGCGGGGTTGAAGTTGTCGTCGCTCACGAAGACCAGCACGCGGGTGCGCGGGCCTTCCAGCGGCGCGCCCCAGGCCATGCCCTCGATGTTGTCTATGGGCCCCGCCAGGGTGCCCAGGTCCGCCACCAGCGTCTTGGGCACGCTCTGGTGGTTGCCGGGCGCGAGCCGGCCGAGCGCCAGCGTGTCGCTGCCCGCGCGGGTGTCGATGCGGTACAGCCGCGCCGTCACGCCCGCGCCTGCGCTGTAGGCGCGCTCCAGCACCAGCAGGTGGTGCGGCCCGTCGGCCAGCACCTCGCTCACGCCGTTGACCTCCGGGCCCACGGGCACGCGGCGGGCCTGGGGCACGGCGCCGGGCTGGTAGGCGATCTGGCGCAGCGCGCGGCCGCTGTCCACGTCGATGGCGGTGAAGCGCACGGGGCCGCCCTGCGCGGCGGGCGTGGGCAGGGGGCCGTCCTGCTTCCAGGGCTCCTCCATGGCGAGCCAGGCGGTGCGGCCGTCGGGCGTGAGGGCCAGGCCTTCGAGCGTGCCGTTGTTGCGCGGGCCGCTGCCGTGCGCGGGCGCGAAGCCGGGGGGCAGGGCGATGTTGCGCACGCTGGCGCCGTCGGCGCGGCTCTCGCGCAGTTGCGGGCCGAAGCCGCGTGCGAAGTCGCCCTCGCTGGTCCACAGGAACGTGGCGCCGCCGGGGCGCCAGCGCACGGCCTCGGCGTCGGGCACGTCCATGCCCGGGGGCGCGTGGTGGGCATCGGGGAAGGGCTGGCCGTTCTCGTGGCGCAGGGTGACGACGCCCGTGAGCTCGGGCGCGGCCAGGGCCGCGGCGGTGTAGTGCAGGCGCGCGGTGTAGGCGCGCGCGCTCTGGTGGCCCGAGCGGTCGTCGCTGATGAGCAGGTACAGGCCGCGCGCGGCGTCGTAGTCGATGCCCGAGAGGCCGCCCACCGTGGTGCCTTGGTATTCGAGGCCGCTGGGCAGGGTGGCGGTGCCGATCAGGCACAGGCGGCGCGCGTCCTGCGACGCGGCGGCGGGCGCTGGCGGCAGCGGCGCGCAGGCGGCCAGCAGCAGGGCGGCGGCGAAGGCTGCGGTGGAGGCCGCGCGCATCACAGCAGCCCCTCCTCGCTCATCGAGCAGGCGGCGCCCGGGGCCACGATCACGTGGTCGAGCACGCGCACGTCGATCAGGCCCAGCGCGGCCTTGAGCGTCTGCGTGATGGCCTCGTCCGCGCGGCTGGGCCGTACGCTGCCGCTGGGGTGGTTGTGCGCCAGCACCACGGCGGCGGCGTGGTGGTGCAGGGCGCGCAGCACCACTTCGCGCGGGTAGACCGAGGTTTGCGTGAGCGTGCCGCGAAACAGCTCCTCCATCGCGATGAGGCGGTGGCCGCTGTCGAGGAACAGCGCGGCGAACACTTCGTGGCGCCGGGCCGCCAGGTGCAGCTGCAGGTAGTGCTGGAGGGCTTGGGGCGAGTCGAACACCTCGCCCTCGCGCAACTGCTCGGCCATGGCGCGGCGCGCGAGCTCGAGCACGGCCAGCAGCTCGGCGCGCTTGGCGGTGCCGCCCAGGCCCTTGAAGGGCTTGAGGTCGCCCGCCTGCGCGTGCAGCAGCCCGGCCATGCCGCCGAAGTGCGTGAGCAGCTCCTGCGACATCTGCAGCACGCTGCGGCCAGCGGTGCCCGTGCGCAGCAGCAGGGCGAGCAGTTCGGCGTCCGACAGCGCGGCGGGGCCGCGCGCCAGCAGTTTCTCGCGCGGCTGGGCGTCCGGGGGCAGGTCTTTGAGGGCCATGGCGGAGGGGCCCCGCAGCGGTGGCCGTGGGGGAATACCCGGTTTTCTACAATCGCGGCAGTTTATCGGGACTTCCATGACCACCAGCGCCACCCCTTCCTCCGCCGCGGCCACCGTGCAGCCCGGCTCGTTCCTGACCCTGCACTACCGCCTGGCCGGCCCGGCGGGCGACGTGATCAACACCTTCCGCGACAAGCCCGCCACGCTGTCGCTGGGCGCGGGCGAGCTCTCGCCCGCCATGGAGCAGCGCCTGATCGGCCTGGCCGAGGGCGCGCGCGCCACGTTCGAACTGCCCGCGGGCGAGGCCTTCGGCGAGCGCAACCCCGACATGCAGCAGTGGGTGGCCAGGAAGCTGCTCGCCGAGCTGGGCGACCCCGACGAGCAATACCACCCCGGCGACGTGGTGCAGTTCCCCACGCCCGACGGCCTGGGGCAGTACGCGGGCGCCGTGGTGCAGGTGCGCGAGGACGGCGCCGTGCTGTTCGACTTCAACCACCCGCTGGCGGGCCAGCCCGTGACGTTCGAGGTGCAAGTGATCGGGGTGCTGTGATGCCCAGCGAAATCCTGCTCGCCGAGCCGCGCGGCTTCTGTGCGGGCGTGGACCGCGCGATCGAGATCGTCGAGCGCGCCCTGCAGAAGTTCGGCGCGCCCATCTACGTGCGCCACGAGATCGTGCACAACACCTACGTGGTGAACGACCTCAAGGCCAAGGGCGCCATCTTCATCGAGGAGCTGGCCGACGTGCCGCCGGGCGCCACGCTGGTCTTTTCCGCCCATGGCGTGAGCCGCGCCGTGCAGCGCGAGGCGCAGGAGCGCGGCTTTTCCATCTTCGACGCGACCTGCCCGCTCGTGACCAAGGTGCACGTGGAGGTGGCCAAGCTCGCCAAGGAAGGCTACGAGTTCATCATGATCGGCCACAAGGGCCACCCCGAGGTCGAGGGCACCATGGGCCAGCTCGACCGCGGCATCCACCTCGTGGAGGATGTGGCCGACGTAGCCCGCGTGCAGCCCGCGCAGACGCAAAAGCTCGCCGTGGTGACGCAGACCACGCTCAGCGTGGACGACGCGGCCGAGATCACCGCCGCCGTGCGCGCGCGCTTTCCGCAGGTGCGCGAGCCCAAGCAGCAGGACATCTGCTACGCCACGCAGAACCGCCAGGACGCGGTGAAGCTGCTCTCGCCGCAGGTGGACGTGGTGATCGTGGTGGGCAGCCCCACCAGCTCCAACAGCAACCGCCTGCGCGAGCTGGCCGCGCGCCTGGGCACGGCCGCCTATATGGTCGATTCGGCCGCCGAGCTGCAGGACGCATGGGTCAGCGGCGCGGCGCGCGTGGGCATCACGGCGGGCGCCTCGGCGCCCGAGCTGCTGGTGCAGCAGGTGATCGCGCGCGTGAAGGAACTGGGCGCGCTCTCGGTGCGCACCATGGACGGCATCGAGGAAACGCTCAAGTTCCCCCTGCCCAAGGGCCTGAAGATGGACGCGGCCACGGGGCTGGCGATCACCAGGCGCCGGCCGGAGACCGGGCCCGCGGGCCGCTGACTACGCTTTCGATAGCTGCTGGCGCATGCTGGGCGGGCGCTGGAGGCCGATTTGGCTTGAAGCCCCTTAAATGCCCTCTTGCGGGCGCGGCCCGCTCCACAGGTCCAGCGGTGGGTCGAACGCCACGGCGCGCAGGATGTCCGTGCGCGAGAGAAAGCCCGCGAGCCGGCCCGTCTCGTCGGTCACGGGCAGGCCGGGCAGGCCCGTCTCCAGCAGCACGCCCGCCACGCGGCGCAGCTCGGTGTCGGCGCTCACCGTGGGGATGGGGCTCACCATCACCTCGGCCACGGGCCGCCGCGCCAGGGCGATGGCCTGCTGCACCGCGCCGGGCTCGGGCAGCAGGTCGAGCGGGGCCATGTCGGCGCGCAGCAGCAGGCCCACCACCTGGCCCTGGGCGTTGACCACGGGGGCCTGCGAGACGTGGTGCTCGGCCAGGGTCTGCCAGGCGTCGTTCACGCGCGTTTCGGGCGGCACGGCGAGGGCGTCCGCGCTCATCACGTCGCGCACGCGGGTGAGCGGGTGGCGCGCCGGGGCCGGGCCCAGCTCCGTCTGCACGTAGGCGGAAACGGCGTCCAGCAGCCGGTGGGACTTGGGCGGGGAGGGTGGGGCGGTGGCGGCCTCCACGGCGGGCTCCACCGCCTGCGGGTCGTCGCTGCGCGTGCGCAGCGCCTGGTGCCGCTGCACGCGCCGCACCGGCGCCACCTGCGCGAGCTGGTCCGGTCCGCCACGGAAGGTTTGCCCCGAAGGGCCGAACACGAAGAACATAGGGCTTGCCTCCTGCACCTGGTGATGGTATCGGCCGCCACCCTCACCCACTAAAATCTAAGGCTATGCTAGACATCCTCCTCCTTCGCAAAGACCTCGCATCGGCCGTCGCCCGGCTGGAAACCCGCAAGAAGCCGCAGGCCTTCCTGAACGTGGAGGCGTTCCAGTCCCTCGAATCCGAGCGCAAGACGATCCAGACGCGCACCGAGGAGCTGCAGTCGCAGCGCAACCAGCTCTCCAAGCAGATCGGCCAGCTCATGGGCAAGGGCGAGAAGGATGCTGCCGAGGCCGCCAAGGCCCAGGTGGCCGCGATCAAGGCGGAGCTCGACGGCTCCGCCGCGCGCCTGGAGCAGATCCAGGCCGAGCTGCAGGCCATGCTGGCCGCCGTGCCCAACCTGCCGCACGAGAGCGTGCCCGTGGGGGCCGATGAGGCGGGCAACGTGGAGGTGCGCCGCTGGGGCAGCCCCAAGGCCTTCGGCTTCGCCGTGAAGGACCACGTGGACCTGGGCGAGCCGCTGGGGCTCGACTTCGACATGGGCGTCAAGCTCTCGGGCTCGCGCTTCACGGTGATGAAGGGCGGCATCGCCCGCCTGCACCGCGCGCTGGCCGCGTTCATGCTCGACGTGCAGACGGGCGAGCATGGCTATACCGAGTGCTACGTGCCCTACATCGTCAATGCCGACTCGCTCAAGGGCACGGGCCAGCTGCCCAAGTTCGAGGGCGACCTGTTCGCCGCCAAGAAGGGCGGGCAGGACGGCGAGCCCGTGCCCGACCACGCGGCGCTCTACCTCATCCCCACCAGTGAGGTGCCGCTGACCAACATGGTGCGCGACGTGGTGCTGGCCGAGGACCAGCTCCCCGTGAGGCTCACCGCGCACACGCCGTGCTTCCGCTCCGAGGCGGGCAGCTACGGCCGCGACACGCGCGGCATGATCCGCCAGCACCAGTTCGACAAGGTGGAAATGGTGCAGATCGTGCACCCCGACAAGAGCTACGAGGCGCTCGAAGAGATGACGCGCCACGCCGAGGCCATCCTGCAAAAGCTCGGCCTGCCCTACCGCGTGGTGAGCCTGTGCACGGGCGACATGGGCTTTGGCGCCGCCAAGACCTACGACCTGGAGGTGTGGCTGCCCGCGCAGAACACCTACCGCGAGATCAGCTCGGTGAGCAACTGCGAAGCCTTCCAGGCCCGCCGCATGCAGGCACGCTTCAAGAACGCGCAGGGCAAGAACGAGCTGGTGCACACGCTCAACGGCTCGGGCCTGGCCGTGGGCCGCACGCTGGTCGCGGTGCTGGAGAACTACCAGAACGAGGACGGCAGCATCACCGTGCCCGAGGCGCTGCGGCCCTACCTGGGCGGGCAGGCCGCGCTCAAGGCCTGAACGGCTTTTACTTCAAAAAAGAGAGCTGCTGGCGCACGCTGGATAAGCGCTGGAGGCCAATTGGGCTGCCAGCGCTTAAAAGCTCTCCCACTCCCCTTCGGCGCCGGGGCTGGCTTTAGGCGCAGGGCTGGCGCTGGGCTTGGCGGCAGGGGCCGACAGGCTGGGCGCCGGTTTCGCGCTCTTGGCGACAGGTTTGGCGGCGGCTTTGGCGGCGGGCGGGTGCGCCACGGCGGGCCGCGCCAGTGGGGTTGGCTTGGCGGGCGGTGCGGGCGTGTGGCGCGGCGCCATGGCCAGCGGCGCACCGGCCTGCTGCTGCGACAGCTTGAAGAACGCCACCGCCTGCACGAGCTCCTGCGCCTGCTGGTTCAGGCTGCTGGCCGCCGCGGCGCTTTGCTCCACCAGCGCGGCGTTCTGCTGCGTGGCCTGGTCCATCTGCGTGATGGCCTCGCCCACCTGGGCCACACCGCTGGCCTGCTCGCTGCTGGCCGCGCTGATCTCGCCCATGATGTCCGTCACGCGGCGGATCGCGGTGACCACCTCGGTCATGGTCTTGCCCGCCTTGTCCACGAGCTGCGTGCCCTGCTCCACGCGCTCCACGCTCGCGGTGATCAGGCCCTTGATCTCCTTGGCCGCTTCGGCGCTGCGCTGTGCGAGGCTGCGCACTTCACCGGCCACCACGGCGAAGCCCCGGCCCTGCTCGCCCGCGCGCGCCGCTTCCACGGCCGCGTTCAAGGCCAGGATGTTGGTCTGGAACGCGATGCCGTCGATCACGCCGATGATGTCCGCGATCTTGCGCGAGCTGTCGTTGATGCCGCGCATCGTATCGACCACCTGGCTGACCACCTCGCCGCCCTGCACCGCCACGGTGCTGGCGCTCATGGCGAGCTGGTTGGCCTGGCGTGCGTTGTCGGCGTTCTGGTGCACGGTGGAAGAGAGCTCTTCCATCGACGCGGCCGTTTCCTCCAGCGCGCCGGCTTGGCTCTCGGTGCGGGCCGACAGGTCGTTGTTGCCCGAGGCGATTTCGGCACTGGCCGTGGCCACCCCTTCCGCGCCCTGGCGCACGCGCCCCACGACGCCGGCCATGCTGCCCTGCATCGTCTGCAGCGCGAACAGCAGGCTGGAGCTGTCCCCTGCGCGCAACGGGATCGCCGCGCCCAGGTCGCCCTCGGCGATGCGCCGGGTGATCTGCGCGGCCTGGGCGGGCTCGCCCCCGAGCTGCCGCAGCAGCGAGCGCGAGATCAGCCACCCCACCGCCAGCAGGAGGGCGCCCAGCACCAGCGCGCCCGCGCCCAGGGCCAGCGCGCGCAGGCGCACCACGGTGTCCACCGTGTCCACGTACACGCCCGAGCCGATCACCCAGCCCCAGGGAGCGAAGCCCTTGACGTACGAAACCTTCTCCACGGGCACGCTGCTGCCCGGCTTGGGCCACAGGTAGCTCACCATGCCGCCCCCGTGCTCGCGCACCATGCGCACGAATTCCACGAACAGGTGCTTGCCCGTCGGGTCCTTGTTCTCGGTGAGGTCCTGTCCTTCGAGCTTGGGGCTGATGGGGTGCATGACCATGCGCGGGTGCATGTCGTTGACCCAGAAATACTCGTTGCCGCTGTAGCGCAGCGCCTTGAGTGCTGCCAGCGCGCGCTGCTTGGCCTCGTCCTCGGTGATCTGCCCCTTGGCCGCCAGCGAGTGGATCTGCTCCACCATGCCGTAGGCCACCTCCACTGTCTGGCGCACGCTGGCCTGGCGCTCCTGCATCACGAGCGTTCGCTCGGACACGAGCAGCACAATGGCCAGGATGGCGATCCCCAGAACCGCGCTGCCCACCAACAGGCCGAGGCGCTTGGCAATGCTCATGGAGCCCGACTGGAACATGGGATGCCTCTCTCTCGCAGGAAACAAGAACCGGCACGCCCCTGCCCGGCGCGGGCAGGGATCATGGAGCTGTTGTATCGAATTGTTGGGCCCGCATCAATCGTGGTAACCCGCTGGGCCGCCACGGTGCGGCGGCGATCAAAGTTTCTCGCTCTCCCCGGCCTTGGGCTGCCATGTCATCAGGCTGCGCTCGATGCGGCCCACGATGGCGTCCAATGCCAGCGCGAACACCGTGAGCACCAGGATGCCGGCCATCACGGTGTTGATGTCGAAGCTGCCCTCTGCCTGCAGGATGAGGTAGCCCACGCCTTGGCTGGAGCCCAGGTACTCGCCCACCACCGAGCCCACGAACGCCAGGCCCACGCTGGTGTGCAGCGAGCTGAACACCCAGCTCGTCGCGCTGGGCAGGTACACGTGGCGCAGCAGCTGCTTGCGGCTGGCGCCCAGCATGCGCGCGTTGGCCAGCACCACGGGGCTGACCTCGCGCACGCCCTGGTAGACGTTGAAGAACACGATGAAGAACACCAGCGTCACGCCCAGCGCCACCTTGGAGCCCATGCCCAGCCCGAACCACACGGCGAAGATGGGCGCGAGGATGATGCGCGGCATGGCGTTGAGCGCCGTGATGTAGGGCTCCAGGATGGCCGAGGCCATGGGCGAGAGCGCCAGCCACAGCCCGCCCGCCAGCCCGCCCGCCGCGCCGATGGCGAAGGCCATCACGGTCTCGGCCAGCGTGATCGACAGGTGCTGGTAGATGTCGGCATCGGTCACGAACCAGGCCCAGATGCGGGCGAAGATCTTCACCGGCTCGCCGAAGAAGAAGGCCGCCTGCTGGTCGTTGTCGAACATGAAGGGCGGCACCAGGCCGGGCCGCGTCATCACGTGCCAGAACAGGAACAGCAGCACCAGGATGGCGAGCTGCCACAGGCGCAGCGTGGCGGGCCGGGGTTTGATCAGGTTCCACATAGATAGCTGCGTCAAGCCTTTTGGAGTTGCTGCTGGTAGCCCTTGAGCACTTCCTCGCGCAGCACGCCCCAGATGGCGGTGTGCAGCTCCAGGAAGCGCGGCGTCATCTTCACCTCCGCCACGTCGCGCGGGCGCGGCAGGTCGATGGCGAACTGGCCAATGGGGTGCGAGGCTGGGCCCGCGCTCATCACGACCACGCGATCGCTCATGGCGATGGCTTCGTCCAGGTCGTGCGTGATGAAGAGCACGGCCTTCTTTTTGCCCTGCCACAGCGCGAGCACCTCGTTCTCCATGAGCTGGCGCGTCTGGATGTCGAGGGCCGAGAAGGGCTCGTCCATCAGGATGATGTCGGGGTCGAGCACCAGCGTCTGCGCCAGGCTGGCGCGCTTGCGCATGCCGCCGCTCATCTGGTGCGGGTAGCGGTCGCCGAAGGACGCGAGGCCCACGCGGCGCAGCCAGTCCTGGGCCTGCTCGCGCGCCTCGCGCTCGGGCGTGCCGCGGAACAGCAGCCCCGCCATCACGTTTTGCAGCGCGGTGCGCCAGGGCATCAGGCTTTCGGCCTGGAACATGTAGCCCGCGCGCCGGTTGATGCCCGACAGCGGCTCGCCAAAAATGCGCACCGCGCCCATGCTGGGTTCCAGCAGGCCCGCCGCCATGTTCAGCAGCGTGCTCTTGCCGCAGCCCGTGGGGCCGACGACGCTGACGAACTCGCCCGCGCCCACCTGCAGGTCCACGCCGCTCACGGCCGTGTAGCGCTGGCCGGGCTGGTCCTTGCTGACAAAGGTGCAGGCCACGGCCTGCAGGTCGATCGCCGGTGCCGCCATTTCAGCCTTTGGGGTACTTGGCGTTGGCCTGCTTGGCGAACTCGTTGGTGTAGATCGCGTTCAGGTCCACCTTGGACTGGGCCATCTTGGGGTCGATGCTGGCCAGCGCGTTGAACGCGGTCTGCGCGCCCTTGGCCGGGAAGGTGCCGTCGGCCGACATGGCCTGCTTGGAGGCGAGGAAGCCGTCGATGTACACCGCGCGGTCGCCCAGCAGGTAGCTTTCGGGCACCACCTTGATCACGTCGCCGCCGCCCGCCTGCTGGATCCACTTGTCGGCGCGCACCATCGCATTCACCAGGGCCTGGGCGGTGTGCGGGTTCTTGTCCAGGAAAGGCTGCGGCGCGTACAGGCAGCCCGCGGGCATGGGGCCGCCGAAGACCTGCTCGGCCTCGGCGAGCTTGCGCGTGTCGGTCACGATGTGCAGATCGCCCGAGCGCTGCAGCAGCGTGATGACCGGGTCGAGGTTGGCCATGGCGTCGATCTGGCCCGCGCGCATCGCGGCCACGGCGCCGTTGCCCGCGCCCACGCCCACGAAGCTCACGTCGCTGGGCTTGAGCCCCGCCTTGGCCAGCACGAAGTTGGCCATGATGTTGGTGGAGCTGCCGGGCGCGGTCACGCCGATCTTCTTGCCCTTGAGGTCGGCCACGCTCTTGAAGTGGGGCATGGTTTTGGGATTCACGCCCAGCACGATCTGCGGCGCTGCGCCCTGCAGCACGAAGGCGCGCATGGGCTGGCCCTTGAGCTGCATGGCGATGGTGTGCTCGAAGGCGCCCGAGACCACGTCGGCACTGCCGCCCACCACCGCCTGCAGCGCGCGCGAGCCGCCCGCGAAATCGACGATGCTCACGTCCAGCCCCTCGGCCTTGAAGTAGCCCAACTGCTCCGCGATGGTCAGCGGCAGGTAGTAAAACAGGTTCTTGCCGCCCACCGCGATGGTGACCTTGGTTTTCTCCAGCCCCTGCGCGAGGGCGAGCGTGGGCATGGCAGCGGCCGCCAGGCCGCCAGCGATGAGTTGGCGTCGTTGCATGTGTTGTGTCTCCTGCGTATGGTGTGTGCCCGGGCGCAGCCCTGGGGGTGGTCCGGCCTCAAGGATGATAGCGCCCATGCGCCGCTTGCGCGCTATCGCAAATGCGGAGGGCACCGGCCGGCATTTGCGGGGCGGGTACTCGTTCTGGTGTTTTGCCGGAGAGCTTGATCGGTGCTTGAAGGCTTTCTTGAACTGTCCGGTGGTTGAGTTAGCCACCCGGATGAAAAAAGCCAGTCCGATGGACTGGCTTCTTGTTTTCAGCGTCTAGGCATCAATAGCTGCTGCGTCGGTTGCCGCCGAATCCTCCACCAAAGCCGCCACTGCGAGGTGGGCGGGCTTCCATGGGCCGTGCGATGTTCACGGTCAGATCACGGCCGCCCGTGTTCTTGCCGTGCAAGGCCTGGATCGAGGCCTCGGCTTCTTCAGCGCTGGACATTTCAACAAAGCCAAAACCCTTGGAGCGGCCTGTGTCGCGCTCCATCATGACCTTGGCAGACTGCACTTGCCCAAAGGGAGTGAACAGTTGTTGCAAATCGTCGTCACGCACCGAGTAGGCCAGATTGCCAACGTAGAGTTTGTTGTTCATGTGAATTGCTTTCATGGTTGCGCCTAATGAATCTATGGCGCGGGTAAATAAAATATTTGTTTGACCTCGTCGGGTCAATGCTTGCGTTTGAACGGGGGGGCACCGACACGTGGTGCACGGTTTTCGATATGGCGGAAAGTGATCCGGCCTTTTGAAAGATCGTAGGGAGAAAGCTCCAGCGACACCTTGTCCCCCGCCAGGACCCGGATGCGGTGCTTGCGCATCTTGCCCCCGATGTAAGCCACCAATTGGTGGCCGTTGTCCAGTGTCACGCGGTAGCGCAGGTCGGGCAGCACTTCATCCACCTTTCCATGCATTTCAATCAGATCTTCTTTGGCCATTCAAACTCCTGGGTTATCGACGAGCTCACGGCAATGAAGCGGGATTGGCAATCCAGTTGCGTCCCTGCAGGGCGGCATACATCAGCGCGCAGTCGGGGGTTGGGAATTCAGGTTTGAAGGTATAGATACGATCATGGGTTTGCGTACCTTTACCCCTGCGGATGGAGAGTGATGCGGTGTGATGACCCTCGGGGTGTTGCCGAGTCAGAGGTGTGATTCGAAATCGGCCATCAGAAAACGGCAGCGAGGAATGGGATGACATTGAAATCCGTAGTTGTCAGGCTGAGCAGCCCGAGCCCACGTCCGCGCACAAACGAGACGCAGCATGGACATGGCGAAAGCGTGTGTTCGCCAGAGTGAAGCTTGCCGAAGGTGGAAGTCAGACCACCTGCTGCGATCCCGTGTAATCAGGGTGCGTGGTGGAGGTATGCGGTGTTGGGGGGAACCGCTGCCCGATCAAAACTAGCTGCAATCAAGGTAAGCAAATGACTGCAACCTCTCGAATGTAACCTATATCGCTGGTTCCTGCAAGCTCTGGGCCCGGTGGCCAGACGCCTTGAAATTCCTGCTAGAATTGCAGGCTTCGACACGAACGCAGGAGAGGTGGCAGAGTGGTCGAATGTACCTGACTCGAAATCAGGCGTACGTGCAAGCGTACCGTGGGTTCGAATCCCACCCTCTCCGCCACGGACAACGCCCGGCAGCTATCTAAAAAGTAGCGCCGGGCGTTTTTCTTTGGGTGCCGGTTTCTCTGCGCCTAGGGCGTGTGCTCGGCCGCATCCGTTTCGGGGCTGCGCGGCAGTACCAGGCGGAACTCCGTGCCGTGCCCCTCTTCGCTGTCGAGCTCGACCGCGCCGCCATGGCGCTCCAGCACCGTGTGCACGAAGGCCAGGCCCAGTCCCGCGCCCGCGATGGACGGGTGGCTGTGGCTGTGCAGCCGCTGGAAGGGCTCGAACAGCCGGCTCTGCTGCTCGGCGGGGATGCCAGGGCCCTGGTCGCGCACCGCGATCACCCAGTGCCCGGGGCGCGCCACGATCGCGCAGCGGATGGTGCTGCCCGCGGGGCTGTACTTGATGGCGTTGCCCAGCACGTTGGTGACCGCGCGGCTCAGCAGGGCGCGGTCGCCCCGGCAGTGGGCCGGCTCCTCGGCGGGGGCCAGGGCGATGGTGATCCGCTGGCCCTGGGCAGCGGCCCAGGCGTCGTCCACGGCTTCTTCGAGCAGGGCGGCGAGGTCGATGGGCGCGTAGTGGTAGGCGTGGTACTTGGCGCTGGCGAGGTGGACGAAGTTTTCCGCCAGCGCGAGGGAGGCCTGCGCGTACCGCTCCACACGCGCCATGAGTTCGGGCTGCGGCATCTGGCCCGGGTACTCGCGCTGCATTTCGAGCAGCGTGAGGATCGACCCGATGGGCGCGCGGATGTCGTGCGAGATGAAGTGCATGGCCTGGTCGCGCTGCCACTGGGCCTGGCGCATGTCGGTCAGGTCCACCAGGGTCATGAGCCAGCCGCTGGCCTGCGTGGCCGTGAAGGGCTTGGCCAGCAGCAGCATGCTGCGCCCGGCCCGGTCGCGGCCCTCGGACTGGGCGGGCATGTCGCCCATGTGCAGGTGCTGCGCGGTCACGAGGGGTTGGCCGCTGCTGTGGGCCACGAGCTCCCGCAGCAGTTCGGGCAGCGGCGCGCCGTTGAGCGCGCCGCTGGCGGCGCCGATGTAGCGCTCGGCGGCCGCGTTGGCGAGCAGCACGGTGCCCCGTGCATCGCAGGCGAAGGTGGGCGAGGGCAACTGTTGCAGGCTCGCGCTCACGAAATGGTGCAGGTCGCGCAGCTGGCGCGATGCGCGCTCCACGGCCTGGATGCGCCGCTCGAGGAAGTCGCCGGGGCCCGTGTCGTCGCCCGACGCCGCGATGGCCACCCCTTCGCGCTGCAGGCCCTGCATCTCCAGGCGCAGGAAGTGCGCGGCGGCGTTGAGGCGGCGCCAGCTCCACAGCGGATAGGCGAGCGCCAGGCCGGCCAGCGCGGCCGCTGGGGCCAGTTGCACGCCCCACAGCACGGGCGCGAGCCCGGCCGCGGCCAGCGTGAGCGCGAACAGGCCCACGCAGCCCATGAGGGCCGCGGAAGGCCCCAACACGGCCAGGGCCCAGAGCGCGAGCGCGACGGGCACGAGGTTGAAGAGGCTGTTGGCGAGCGGGGAGGCGGGCTCGATGCGGATGTGGCGCAGCTCGTCGTTCAGGGTGTGGGCCACCACCTCGACGCTGGACAGGCGGCGCGCCAGCGGGCCCGCGGGGGCCGAGAGCTGGTCGCCCAGCCCGGAGGCGGTGGCGCCGATCAGCACGTATTTGTCGTGGAAGGCGCCAGCGGGCACCATGCCGCGCAGCACGTCGATGTAGGAATAGGTGGTGAACGGGGTGCTGGCGAAAGCGATGACGCGGGGCTGCTGCCGGACCCAGGCGCCCGTGGCGTGGAACGAGGTGGGCCGCCGGCATTCGGGTTGCGGCGCGCCCGCCGCGCACTGCATGGCCAGGCTCAGGTGGGGCCAGAGCCCGCCCTGGTGGCCCTCCTGCAGGTAGAGGCTGCGCACCACGCCGTCGCCATCCAGGTGCACCTGCACGTGGCCGAGCTGCGCGGCGGCCTGGGCGAACAGGGGCAGCGGGCGTTCGGTGCCCTGGTGCGCGCTCTGGTCGCGCCGGATGATGGGCAGCGCCACGCGGCCGCTGGCGCGCAGGGCGCGGGCCAGCAGCAGGTCGTCGCCGGGGTAGTCCAGGTCCTCTTCGCTGAACAGGATGTCCATGCCGATGGCGCGCGGGCCCTGGGCGGAGATGCGGCCGATCGTCTCGGCGTGCAGGGCGCGGCGCCAGGGCCAGCGCCCGATGGCGCCGATGCTGCGGTCGTCGATGGCGACGATGACCACCTCGGGGCTCGCGGGGCGGGGCAGCAGCCACGACACCGTGTCCTGCACCAGGTGGTTCACGCGGGGCAGGTCCTGCGGGCCGCTGAGCCAGAGCACCAAGCCCAGCAGCGCAGCCGCGAGCGCCCCCCATTCAAGGCGGCGCAGGGAAAAGGTGCCGGACCGCGCCTGCTGCATGGCCTGGCGTCAGAGGCTGCTGCGGGTCACTGGCTTTGCACGGGCGCGCCCGTGGGGGAGTGCAGCGGCTGGCCCGAGCCGTCCTGTACCGATCCCCCCACGGTGATCTTGCGGGGCTGGGAGAAATCGCTTTGCAGCCCGGTGTCCGACAGCACCTGGATGCGCACGTAGTACACACCGGCAGGCAGGCCCTGGGCGGACCATTCGGGCTGGCTGAGCTGCCGGTCCTCCACGGTCTGCGCGAACAGCATGTCGCGCGCGAGCTGCAGGCGAAAGCGCTGCCCTGGCTGCGCCGCCCAGTGCAGCGCCACGTTCGGGCCGCCGTCCTGGGCCTCAATGGACTGCAGTGGTGCGGGACGGTCTGCCACGGTGAAGGGCTGGGGCGGCGAGAAGGGGCCTTCGTCCACCGTGCCCTCCGGGGTCTGCGCCACGCTGGCCACGCGCCAGTGGTAGCTGCCGGGGGGCAGCTCGGCCAGCGCCAGCCGGCAATCGGCCTGGCGGTCGGCCGAGAGCGCCACGTCGCGGAAACCGGGTTCGCGGGCCACTTGCAGGTGGTACCAGCGCACGCCCGGCACCTCGGTGCAGCGCAGCTCGCCCAGCCCGCGCGCGAGGATGGCCGAGGGGGCGGGCGACTGCGCCAGCGGGGGGATGGGGCGTGTCTTGATGCGCAGCGGGCGCTGGGCCGCGTAGCCCGGAATGCCCGCATCGTCCAGCCCGCGCACCGCGACGTAATAGGTGCCGTCGTCCAGCCCCCGCCAACTGGCCTGCGGGCCGCTGAAGCGGCCCTGGCGCAGCACCTGGGTGAACTGCGCGTCCTGTGCGATGCGTACCTGCCAGGCGGTGGCCTGGCCCAGCGGCGGTAGGGGCAGAGTGAGCAGGGCGGCGTCGTGCACGGCGGCGGGCAGCGCGGAAAGATCGGGCGCGGGTAGCAGCGCGCGGGGCTGGCCGAGCTCGCCGGCCGCGCTCACCGCCACGCCCTGGCCGGGGTGGAGCAGGGCGCCGGAGGCTTGCGGGGCCGCGCCCAGCGGCCGGACGGCGACGGAGCCCTCCACGACGGCGGCGGTGGTGCGCCCGTCGGGCGCCAGGGCCACGTCGAAGTGCGTGCCGCGCACGCTGGTGGAGGCGGTGGGGGTGCGGATCTCGAAGCGGCGCAGTTCCTCGTGCTGGTCGGGCACCGAGGTTTCCAGGCTGCCGCTGTGCATCTCCAGCACCGACTGCAGGCTGCCCGCGCGGCCGCGCTTGCGCATCTGGCGCAGCTGCACGTCGGACTGGGCCTGCACGCGCACCACGGAGCCGTCCGCGAGCTGCACCGAGATGAAGGCGTCGGGCCCAGCCTGCAGGCGCGCGCCCTCGTCGATCTGCTGGCCCGCCTGCACGGGCGCGGTGCCCGAGGCGGTGGTGAGCAGCACCTCGCCTTGCACGAAAGCCGCCTTCGCGGGCGCGGAAGGCAGCAGCCGCATGGGAATGCGCAGCACCGAGCCGGGCTGCAGGCGCCGCGGGTTGCTCACGTGGTTGCTGGCTTGCAGCGCGGGCCAGCGGCTGGCGTCGCCCAGGTACTGCAGGGCCAGGCGCTCGAGCGTGTCGCCCAGGATCACGGTGTGCGCGATGCTTTCCAGCGGCGTGGGCGGGGCCGCATGGGCGGCCAGGGAAACGCACAGGCCGCAGATGCCCCAGCCCAGGGTGCGAAGGGGGCGGGAGGCCAGGAGGAACGTGCTGCGCATGGTCGGAGAAATGGAGGTCAGGCAGTCGGGCTGGTGGGGACGGGGCTGGTTTGCGCCGCGCTGGACACCGCCTCGAAGCGGTAGCCCACGCCGTAGATGGCGGTCACGATGTAGCCGTTGGCCGGGCGCAGCTCCAGCAGTGTACGCAGGCGCGAAATGTGCGTGTCCAGCGAGCGCGAGATCACGTCGGAATTCTGCCCCCAGATGATCTCGCGCAAGTGGTCGCGCGAGAGCAGCCGGCCCATGTTCTGGAACAGGAACAGGGCGAGCTCGTACTCGCGGTTCTTGAGCTCGACGCGCGTGCCGTCCACTTCGAGCGAGCGCGTGTCGGCGAGGAAGCGGTAGCGGCCGAACTCCATCACGCTGCGGGTGGTGGCCGGGTAGGCGCGGCGCAGCAGCGCGGTGACGCGGGCCGTGAGCTCGCCCACGCGCACGGGCTTGGCCATGAAGTCGTCGGCGCCGCTGGTGAGGCCCTCGACGATGTCGCGCTCCTCGCGCCGGTGGGTTACGAAGAGGATGGGCAGGCCGGCACCGATGTCCTCGCGCACCCTGCGCACGACCTCGGGGCCCGCCATGTCGGGCAGCTCCCAATCAACGATCAGCAGGTCGAAGGTTTCGCGGCGCAGGGCCTTGAGCAGGCTGGCGCCGTTGGCGTGCGTGTGGCACACGTGGCCCATGGCCTCGACGGCACGCTGGATCAGCTCCAACTGCAGCGCATCGTCATCCAATGCCGCAATGCGCATGGCGCTCCCTCTCTTTCTCCAAAACGGGGTGGTTCGCCGGGCAGTGTAATGAAGCCGGCGCGCGCGCAGCGGCCCGCGAACGCTCAATGCTCGTCAACAAATGTTGACTGGCGCGGGGCGGCCGGGCGGATCTCGCGCACCAGCCGCATGCCCACGAGCGGGTAGCGCGTCTGCGGCGTGTTCCAGTTGCGGAAGGCGCAGCGCGCATAGAACGGCCAGGTGTGCCAGGAGCCGCCCCGGCGCACGCGCACCTTGCCCTCGGCGGGGCCGGGCGGGTCGTCGGGCGGCGAATGGGCGTAGTAATCGTCCTCGTGCCAGTCGGCCGTCCACTCCCAGGCGTTGCCCACCATGTCGTAGAGGCCGAAGGCGTTGGGCGTGTAGCTGCCCACGGGGGCGGTGAAGGCGTGGCCGTCGTGCGCCTGCAGCGCCTGGGGCTGCCAGGCGGGCCAGCGGGGCCAGTAGGCGGCGCTGTCCAGGTCGAAGACGTTGGCCGTGCGCACCAGGCCCGCCGGGTCGTCGCCGTGCGGGTAGCGCGTGCGCGTACCCGCGCGGCAGGCGTATTCCCATTCGGCCTCGGTGGGCAGGCGATAGCGGTGGCCTTCGCGCGCGCTGAGCCAGGCAGCCAGGGCCTGGGCGTCGTTCCAGGTTACGTTGACCACGGGGTGGTCGTCGCCCTGGGCAAAGCCGGGGTTGCGCCACGAGTAGCGCGGGTCGCGCCCCTCGAAGGCATCGTGGCGCTGCGTGGTGGCCGGGTCGTACTGCGGGTTGTAGCCGTAGCCGCCCGTGCCGTCGGCCTCCGATTCGGGGCGGTAGCCCGAGGCCTCGACGAAGCGGCGGAACTGCCCCACGGTCACCTCGTACTGCCCGAGGTAGAAGTCGTGCCGGATGTGCACTTGGTGCAGCGGCGCCTCGTCGCCCAGCAGGGTAAAGCGCTGCGGGTCGAGCTGCGGGTAGGCGCGCGCCAGGGCCTGCGGCGTTTCGTGGCTGCCCATGACGAAGCGGCCGGCCGGAACGCGCACGAAGACCATGCCCAGCGAGTTGGTCCAGTGCGCGTGCGCCGGCTGCTGCGCTGGGGCGGGCACCGCCCCCAGCAGGGCGGCGGCGAGGGCCACGGCGCAGGGCAGGGCGCGCATACGGGCTTTCAGGCGGCAGTAGCTGCGGCCGCGGCGTCGGCCAGGGCCTGCAGGGCCGCGGCCACGTCGTGCGGGGCCACGCCGTCCACGGGCGCGAGCTGGTCCGCCACGGCAGCGAGGCCCTGCTGCTGCAGGCGCGCGATGGCCTGGCCCGCGTCCTTGGGCGCGGCGAAGCCCGTGCTCTGCAGCAGCAGGCGGCCGTCGGCGGCCACGAGCTTGAAGTAGAACTGGCCGTCCGCTTCGCGGTACTGCTTGAAGCTGGGCAGCGCCGCCTTGGCGGCCTTGGCGGCTTTGGCGGCTTTGGCGGCTTTTGCGGGCGCCACGCCCTGGGCCAGGCTGCGCAGGCCCACGGCCGCGCGCAGCGTGCGCAGCAGCGGCGTGGTCAGCCGGCGCGCCTTGGCGGCGCCGGCCTGCAGGATGTCCTCGAGCTCGGCGGGGTGGGCGGTCAGGTGTTCGTAGCGCGCGCGCATGGGCGCGAGCTCGCGGTCGATGCGGTCGAACAGCACCTGCTTGGCGTCGCCCCAGGCGATGCCGTCGGCGTAGGCCTGGCGCAGCGCGGCCGTTTCGGCTTCGGAGGCGAAGGCCTGGTAGATCTGGAACAGGGCCGAGCCTTCGGTGTCCTTGGGCTCGCTGGGCCCGCGCGAGTCGGTGGCGATGCCGTTGATGAGTTTGCGTAACTGCTCGCGCGGCGCGAACAGCGGGATGGTGTTGTTGTAGCTCTTGCTCATCTTGCGCCCGTCCAGGCCGGGCAGCGTGGCCACGTTGTCCTCCACCGCCGCCTGCGGCAGCGTGAAGAACTCGCCGCCGTAGATGTGGTTGAAGCTCGACGCCATGTCGCGCGCCATCTCGATGTGCTGCACCTGGTCGCGGCCCACGGGCACCTTGTGCGCGTTGAAGGCCAGGATGTCGGCGCCCATCAGTACGGGGTACATGAACAGGCCCGCCGTCACGCCGTCGTCGGGATCGGTGCCGGCGGCCATGTTCTTGTCCACGGAGGCCTTGTAGGCGTGGGCGCGGTTGAGCAGGCCCTTGCCGGTCACGCAGGTGAGGAACCAGGTCAGCTCGGGGATCTCGGGGATGTCCGACTGGCGGTAGAAGGTGACCTGCTCGGGATCAAGGCCCGCGGCGAGCCAGCTTGCCGCGATCTCGATGGTGGAGCGCTGCACGCGCTCGGGCTCCTGGCACTTGATGAGGGCGTGGTAGTCGGCCAGGAAGTAGAAGTTCTCGACGCCGGGGCTGAGGCTGGCCTGGATGGCCGGGCGCATCATGCCCGCGTAGTTGCCCAGGTGGGGTGTGCCGGAGGGGGTAATGCCGGTGAGGAAGCGCGTGGTGCTCATGGACGGTAGGGAGGAGAAATCAGCGCAGCAGCGCCGTGAGCGGGGAGATCAGCAGGTTGATGGCACCGTAGCCCAGGGCCATCAGCGGGCGCAGCCACAGCGTGCCCACGACGCCCGCGATGACCAGGCCCATCACGATGAAGAAGCCCCAGGGCTCGATGCGCGAGACCCTCTGGGCCTGCTTCCAGGGCAGCAGGCCCACGAGGATGCGGCCGCCGTCGAGCGGGGGCAGCGGAAAGAGGTTGAACGCCCACATCACGAGGTTCACGAGCACGCCCGCGCGCCCCATCTCGAGGAAGAAGCGCTCCTGCACGCCCAGGCCCACCAGGGCCACCAGCAGCACGGCCCAGAGCACGGCCTGCACGAAGTTGGAGGCCGGGCCCGCGAGCGCCACCCAGACCATGTCGCGCTTGGGATGGCGCAGCCGCCCGAACTGCACCGGCACGGGCTTGGCATAGCCGAACAGGAAGGCGCCCGAGGTGGCGAAGTACAGCAGCAGCGGCATCAGGATGGTGCCGACCGGGTCGATGTGCTTGAGGGGGTTGAGCGTCACGCGCCCCAGCATGGCGGCCGTGTTGTCGCCGAAATGGCGCGCGGCATAGCCGTGGGCCGCCTCGTGCACGGTGATGGCGAACAGCACCGGCAGTGCGTAGATCAGAACGGTTTGGATGAGATCGGAGAAGTCCACGGCGCCATTGTCTCAGACGTGCGCACGGTGCCGGCCTGCGCTGCTGCGGGTATTGCGTACAGCCGCCCCCGCCAATCGCTGGTAGGATTTTGCGCTTGTTGCAAAGTGCAACATGATCCTGCATCCATCAATCGAAGAGGTGACAGATGGGGTTCGACCGGCTGAAGATTGGGACGCGCCTGCTGCTGGCGTTTGGCGTATTGGCGCTGCTGGTGGCGGTGCTCATCGTGGTGGGATGGATCGGCATGCAGCATGCCGAGGCGTCCTACACCAGCGCGCTGGCCATGGGCCAGGGGGCCGCCATGGAGCATGCGGCGCAAGCGGCGCACGAAGACCTGCAGAGCGTGCGGATGTGGATCACCCTGCTCGGCGCGGCCGTGTTCGCGGTGGCCCTGTTCGCGCTCCTGTCGCTGCGCCGCGGCATCGTGGCGCCGCTGAACCAGGCGATCCTGATCGCCGAGACGGTGGCGGCGGGCGACCTGAGCCAGGAGTTCAGCTCCGACCTGCAAGGCGACTTCGGCCGCCTGCTGGGCGCGCTGGGCACGATGGAGGACACGCTCACCGACCTCGTCTCGAACATCAAGGAATCCACCGATGCGATCAGCGTGAGCGCGCGCGAGATCGACACGGGCAACACCGACCTGTCGCGCCGCACCGATGACCAGGTGAGCGCGCTGACCGAGACGGCGGCCAGCATGGAGCAGCTCACCGCCACCGTGCGCCAGAACGCCGACCGCGCGCGCTCGGCCAGCGGCCTAGCCGTGAACGCATCGGCCACGGCCGAGCGCGGTGGCACCGTGGTGAGCGAGGTGGTGCAGACCATGCAGGCCATCAGCGGCAGCTCGCGCAAGATCGTGGACATCATCCAGGTGATCGAAGGCATCGCGTTCCAGACCAACATCCTCGCCTTGAATGCGGCGGTGGAGGCGGCCCGCGCGGGCGAGCAGGGCCGGGGCTTTGCCGTGGTGGCGGGCGAAGTGCGCAACCTCGCGCAGCGCAGCGCCGTGGCTGCGCGCGAGATCAAGGCGCTGATCCAGCAGTCTGTCGAACAGGTCGAGAGCGGCTCGGGCCTGGTGGGCCAGGCCGGCAAGACCATGGAAGAGATCGTGCAGTCCGTGGGCCAGGTGTCTTCGCTGCTGGGCGAGATCTCGCACGCGCTGGCCGAGCAGAGCGAGGGCATCAGCCACGTGAACCAGGCTGTGGCCCACATGGACGGGGCCACGCAGCAGAACGCGGCGCTGGTGCAGCAGGCGGCGCAGGCGGCCGCGTCGCTCAGCGCGCGGGCGCGCGAGCTGGAGCGGGCCGTGGGCGCGTTCAAGCTCGATGACGATGGGGCGCCTCCACAGCCGCAGCAGCCGCCGGTGGCGGCCTTGCGCCTGGCGGCGGCCTGAAGGGGCGCTCTCCGCCCCGCTGTCAGAAGCTCCCGGGGTAGGCGCCCCCGTCCGCCAGCACGTTCTGCCCCGTGATGTAGCTCGCGTGCGTGCTGCACAGAAACGCGCAGATCGCCCCGAACTCCCCGGGCGTACCGAAGCGCCCCGCCGGGATCTGCGCCTGCTGCGCGCGCCGCACGTCGTCCACGCTCTTGCCGGTGCGCTGGGCGGCGGCGTTCATGGTGCCCGCGAGCCGGTCGGTATCGAACTTGCCGGGCAGCAGGTTGTTGATGGTGACGCCCTTGGCCGCGATGCCGCTGCGCGCGGCGCCCGCGACGAAGCCCGTGAGCCCGCTGCGCGCGCCGTTGGACAGGCCCAGGATGTCGATGGGCGCCTTGACCGCGCTCGACGTGATGTTCACGATGCGGCCGAAGCCGCGCGCGGCCATGCCGTCCACCGTGGCGCGGATGAGCTCGATGGGCGTGAGCATGTTGGCGTCCACGGCCTTGATCCAGGCGTCGCGGTCCCAGTCGCGGAAGTCGCCGGGCGGCGGGCCGCCCGCGTTGGTCACCACGATGTCGTAGTCCGCATGGGCCGCGAACACGGCTGCGCGGCCCTCGGGCGTGGTGATGTCGGCCGCCACGGCCAGCACCGTGGGTTTTGCATGTTTTTGGCCGCTAGCGCCCGCCCAGTCTGCGCCAGCAGCTATTAATTTGGAAGTGGCCTGGTGCAATGCCTCGGCGTTGCGCGCATTGATGACCACGTTCACGCCCTCGCGCACCAGCGCCTCGGCGCAGCCGTAGCCCAGCCCCTTGCTCGCGCCGCATACCAGCGCCCACTTGCCTGCCAGTCCCAGATCCATGTCTTGCTCCTGCTACCGCGCCTTGCGCGTGAATACGAAGATGCCCGCGACCACCAGCGCCGTGCCGGCAGCCATCCAGGCCGTGAAGGGTTCGCCCAGTATCCACACTCCCATGAGGATGGTGGAGAGCGGGCCGACCATGCCCGTCTGCGCGGCCGTGCTGGCGCCGATGCGCTCGATGGCCATCATGACCATGAGCACGGGCGCGGCGGTGCACAGCGTGGCGTTGAGCAGCGATAGCCACAGCACCTCGGGCGCCACCACGGCGGCCGACAGCGGCCGCAGCGCGGCGAACTGCAGCAGGCAGCACAGGCAGGCCACCGACGTGGCCAGCCCCACGAGCCGCAGCGCGCCGATGCGCTGCAGCATCTCGCCGCTGTAGACCAGGTAGACCGCGTAGCTCACCGCGCTCAGGAACACCAGCAGCACGCCCCAGGCGGTGTGCGTGCCTTGCGCGCCGTGCTGGTAGGCCTCCTGCCCGAACACCAGGGCCACGCCGCAGTAGCTGATGGCCATGCCCAGCACCTGCCTGGCGTGGATGCCCCGGCGGTACAGCAGCCAGCCCAGCAGCAGCACGAGCGTGGGGTTGAGGTAGAGGATGAGCCGCTCCAGCCCCGCCGTGATGTAGGCCAGCCCTGCGAAGTCGAGGAAGCTCGCCAGGTAGTAGCCCGTGACTCCCAGGCCCGCCACGCCCCGCCAGTCGCGCGCCGACAGGGGCGGCTGCCCCCGGCTGGCCCACCACGCCATCGTGGCGAAGATGGGCAGCGCGAACAGCATGCGGTACATGATGAGGGTGACCGCGTCCACGCCGTAGCGGTACGCGAGCTTGACGATGATGGCCTTGCCGCTGAAGGCCACGGCCCCGAGCAGCGCGAGGGTGAGCCCCCCGGCGATGTGCTTCTGGTGGGCCGCCGGGGCGGGCTGGGTTTGCGCTGGGGTCACTGCTGCGGGGTCTTCGGTTCCAGCGGCGAGTTTCGCATGCCGCGCGGCATGCCGGCCATCGGGCCTGCGTGCGGGGCCCCCCGCGTTTGGCGAAGGGCAGTGGGTCAGTGCTGCTTGAACATGCGGTGGTGCAGCCGCCGCAGCGACCACCACACGCAGCCCGCGACCAGGGGAATCGCCACGGCCGCCGTGCTCTCGGGTGGCCAGGGCCAGCCGATCTTTTGCGCGCCCTTGGCCAGGTAGCTCACGAGGCCCACGATGTAGTAGGTGATGGCAGCCACCGACAGGCCCTCGACTGTGGACTGCAGTTGCAGCTGCAGGTCCTGCCGCTGGTTCATGGCCGCGAGCAGGGCCTGGCTGCTTTGCTGCTGCTCGATCTCCACGCGCGTGCGCAGCAGGTTGCTCATGCGCGAGATGCGCTGCGAGAGCGCGTCCTGCCGCCGCGCCGCCCATTCGCAGGTGCTGCGCGCGGGGGTCAGGCGCCGGTCCATGAACTCGCCGATGGTTTGCATGCCCGCCAGGCGCGACTCGGCCACGTCGCGGATGCGCCGGTCCACGAGCTCGAAGTACGCGCTGCTGGCCGAAAAGCGCGAGTGCGTGGCGGCGTACTGGCTCTCCACCTGACCCGCCAGGCGCGTGAGGCGGTCGAGCAGCGCGGGCTCGGCGTCGCGGCTGGCTGAGCGGATGGACTCGGCCAGCGCCGCCAGCTCGCGCTCGGCCGAGGCGAGCACGGCGGCGGCCTCGCGCGCGGCGGGCAGGCCCAGCAGCGCGGCCATGCGGTAGGTCTCGATCTCTAGCAGGCGCTGCACCAGGCGCCCCAGGCGCCGGGGCGTCATGCCGCCCGCGAGCAGCACCATGCGCGAGCAGCCGTCGGCGTGGATCGCGAAGTCGGTGTACACCTCGCCATGCCCGTCGGCCACGGTGGAGGCCACGAGCGTGTCCTCGTTCAGCACCTGGGGCACGAGCGGGGCCGCGCCGAAGCCTTGTGTGGGCAGCACCCACAGGTGCAGGCCGCACAGGCATTCCCCCGGCAGGCGGGCCAGCCACTCGCGGGGAACGGCCTCGGTGGCCCCGGCGGGCTGGCGCGCGCCGAAGCCCTCGGCCGCCAGCGGCGCGGTGAAGGTCCAGCTCACGAACTCGGTGTGCAGTTCCCAGCGCAGGCGAAAAGGGCCCACGTCCGTACGCAGGTGCGTGGTGTGCTCGTCGGGCGGCGGCAGATGGTGGTCGCGCAGCAGCGCGGCCAGGTGGGCGCGGCTGGCCTCGCGGCCCGCGGCGTCGGCCAGCATGACGATGTGCGAGATGGCGACGGGCGCCGTGCGGGCCTCGGGCGGACGGGCGTGGATTTCGTTGTGTAGCTGGGCGCGCAGCGGGTGCTGTGCGGGAAGGAAGGAGGGCATGGGGCGCGGTGTGCGGTTGGGCGTGGTGCCGCACTATCGCAGAAACCGCGGCGGAAAGGGGGCCGCAATGAAAACAGCGCCCGAAGGCGCTGTTTTCAAGGGAGGTGCGAGGGGGTGGTCAGTCTTCGACGAAGGCCTCTTCGCGCTTGTTTTTCACGGCCGGCAGCAGCACGATCACCAGCAGCAGGAGGGCGGCAGCCAGCAGGCCGGCGGAGATCGGGCGCGTGACGAACACGCCCCAGTCGCCGCGCGAGAGCAGCAGTGCGCGGCGCAGGTTCTCTTCCATCATGGGGCCGAGGATCAGGCCCAGCAGCAGCGGCGCGGGTTCTGCCCCAAGCTTGTGGAACAGGTAGCCGACGAAGCCGAAGATGCCCACCAGCCACACGTCGAAGGTGTTGTTGTTGGTGGAGTACACACCGATCGCGCAGAACAGCACGATGGACGGGAACAGCCAGCGGTAGGGCACGGTGAGCAGCTTGATCCACAGGCCGATCAGGGGCAGGTTCAGGATCACGAGCATCAGGTTGCCGATCCACATCGAGGCGATCAGGCCCCAGAACAGCTCGGGGTTGCTGGTCATCACCTGCGGGCCGGGCTGGATGTTGTGGATGGTCATGGCGCCGACCATCAGCGCCATCACGGCGTTGGGCGGAATGCCCAGCGTGAGCAGCGGGATGAACGAGGTCTGCGAACCGGCGTTGTTGGCCGACTCGGGCGCCGTCACGCCACGGATGTTGCCCTGGCCGAACGGCACTTCGCCGGGCTTGAGCTTGGTCTTCTTCTCGATAGTGTAGGCCGCGAAGGCCGACAGCAGCGCGCCGCCGCCGGGCAGGATGCCCAGGGCCGAGCCCAGGGCCGTGCCGCGGATCATCGCGGGGAACATGCGCTTGAAGTCCTCGGCCGTGGGGAACAGGCCCTGCACCTTGGCGGTGAACACCTCGCGGTCGTCCTCGGGGCGCGCCAGGTTCGAGATGATCTCGCCGTAGCCGAACACGCCCATGGCGATGGTCACGAAGCCGATGCCGTCGGTCAGCTCGGGGATGTCGAAGCTGTAGCGCGCCACGCCCGAGTTCACGTCGGTGCCCACCAGGCCGATCAGCAGGCCCAGCACGATCATGCCCACGGCCTTGAGCAGCGAGCCCGAGGCCAGCACCACGGCGCCGATCAGGCCCAGCACCATCAGGCTGAAGTATTCGGCGGGGCCGAACTTGAAGGCCACCTCGGTCAGCGGGGGCGCGAAGGCCGCCAGGATCAGCGTGCCCACGCAGCCCGCGAAGAACGAGCCGATGCCGGCCGCTGCAAGCGCCGGGCCCGCACGGCCCTTGCGCGCCATCTGGTAGCCGTCGATCACCGTGACCACCGAGGACGATTCGCCCGGCAGGTTCACGAGGATGGCGGTGGTGGAGCCGCCGTACTGCGCGCCGTAGTAGATGCCGGCCAGCATGATCAGCGCGGCCACGGGGGGCAGCGCGTAGGTGGCCGGCAGCAGCATGGCGATGGTGGCCACGGGGCCGATGCCGGGCAGCACGCCGATCAGCGTGCCCAGCAGGCAGCCGACGAAGCAGTAGATGAGGTTCTGGACGGTGAAGGCGACGCCGAAGCCGGTCGCCAGGTTATTGATCAGATCCATGGTCGATGCGCCTTCCGATTAACCCGAGATGAAGCTCGGCCACACGGGGAACTGAAGCTTCAGCGCCCACACGAAGGCCACGTAGCTGCCCGCCGCGAGCACGGTGGCCAGGACGAATACTTCCTTGACCTTGAAGCTGTCGCCCGCGAGGCTGGAGATGAACGTGAGCGCGTAGATCGCCACGATCATGCCCATGGCGGGCAAGCCGATGCTGGGCAGGCCCGCGAGCAGGACGCCGAACGCGAAGTTCGCGCCCAGGATGTAGGCGAGCGGCTTCCAGGCCCACTTGCCGATCTTGTCGCCGTCCTCGGTCTCGACCACGGTGGCCTTGAAGGTCACGGCGGCGCCGATCACCGCGAGCAGGATGCCCAGCAGCAGAGGAAAGTAGCCGGGGCCCATGCGGGCACCGTCACCGATGTTGTAGTTGGTTGCCCCCCAGGCGAATGCAACGCCCACGCCCATGAACATGAGGCCGCAGAAAAAGTCCTTCTGGCTCTTGATATTCACAAAATGTCTCCTTGGCGGAATTTCCGACGAGCCGATTGTGAGCGCTGCGCCTGCACGATTCGATGTGGATTCCACCTACCTCTCGATACAGTTGGCGGAGTGTTCTGCGTGGAAACCCGAGGGCCCACGCCACGCCGCCGCCATCACTCGATGGGCGGCGTGGCGGCGATGACCTCGTCGAGCGTGGTCACCCCCTCGGCCACGCGCAGCGCGCCGGCCAGGCGCAGCGGGCGCATGCCGTCCTGCACGGCCTGGCGGCGCAGCGCGTCGATGGAGGGGTTCTGGGTGATCTTGTCCTTGAGCGCTTCACTCACCGTGAGCAGCTCGTACAGCCCCATGCGGCCGCGAAAGCCCGTCATGCGGCAGTCCACGCAGCCCACGGGCTTGTAGGGCTGGTGGCTGCCGTTGATCTTCCAGGGCTTGACGGCCTCGGCCAGCACCTCGGGGCGCGCTTCTGCGTCGGGCTGGCGGCACTGCGGGCACAGCGTGCGTACCAGGCGCTGCGCCAGCACGCCGAGCAGCGTGGCGTTGATGAGGTAGTTGGGTACGCCCAGCTCCATCAGGCGGCTCACGGCGCTGGGCGCGTCGTTGGTGTGCAGCGTGCTGAACACCAAGTGGCCCGTGAGCGCGGCCTGCACGGCCATCTCGGCCGTGGGCAGGTCGCGGATTTCGCCCACCATGATGATGTCCGGGTCCTGGCGCATGAGGGCGCGCAGGCCCTCGGTGAAGTTGAAGTCGAGCTGCGGCTGCACCTGGGTCTGGTTGAAGCTGGGCTCGATCATCTCGATCGGGTCCTCCACCGTGCTCACGTTGACTTCCTCGGTGGCGATGCGCTTGAGCGTGGAGTACAGCGTGGTGGTCTTGCCCGAGCCCGTGGGCCCGGTCACGAGCACGATGCCGTGCGGGCGCTTGACCAGCGACTCCCACCGGTCGGCGTCGTGGCGCGAGAAGCCCAGCGCGTCCAGGTCCTTCACGGCGTTGTCGGGGTCGAAGATGCGCATCACCATCTTCTCGCCGAAGGCCGTGGGCAGGGTCGAGAGGCGCATTTCCACCTCCTCGCCGCGCGGGTTGCGCGTCTTGATGCGGCCGTCCAGCGGGCGGCGCTTTTCCACCACGTCCATGCGGCCCAGCAGCTTCACGCGCGCCACCATGGCGTTGAGCACGCCCATGGGCATCTGGTAGACGGGGTGCAGCACGCCGTCGATGCGAAAGCGGATCACGCCCTGCTCGCGGCGCGGCTCCAGGTGAATGTCGCTCGCACGCTGGTCGAAGGCGTACTGCCACAGCCAATCGACCACGCGGATCACGCCCTGGTCGTTGGCGTCGAGCTGCTTGTTGCTCTTGCCCAGCTCGACGAGCTGCTCGAAGCTGCTCGCGCTCGCGCTGCCGCCCGCCTTGCTGGCCGCGCGCACCGACTTGGCGAGCGCGAAGAATTCGGCCGTGTAGCGGTGGATGTCCTGCGGGTTGGCCACCACGCGGCGCACGCTGCGCTTGGCCTGGCGCTCCACCTCGGCCACCCAGTCGTCCACGAAGGGCTCGGCCGTGGCGATCACCACCTCGTGGGTGCCTACCTGCACGGGCAGGACCTTGTGGCGCTCGGCATAGCTCGCGCTCATCACGTCGGCCACGCGGCCCACGTCCACCTTGAGCGGGTCGATGCGCAGGTAGGCCAGGCCGCTGCGGCGGGCGAGGTATTCGGTCAGCGCGTCCAGGTCGAGCGGCTTGCCATCGCTGGCGCGCGCCATGGCCACGTTGGCCAGGCGCACCAGCGGGGGCTGGCTGCTCTCGGCCTGCGAGCAGCGGGCGATGGTGCGCTGCGCCTCCTCGGGCGCGATCACGCCATCGGCCTGGAGCCAGTCCACCATGCGGCGCCAGTCCAGCAGGCCGTGGTGGCGGGGGCTCTTGTGCGGTGCTGCGTTGCTCATACCAACCAACCTTCTGTCAAACGGGCTTGAAGATCCGGGGCCACTTGGCGGCGGGAAGGTCCCAGCGGGCCTGCAGGCCTTCGGCGCGCGCGTCCAGCTCGGCGCGCTTGACGGCTGTGGGCGTGCGCTGGGCCAGCACCACGGTGTTGCCTTCGCGCGTGGGCTTGAAGGCCCAGAGCGCGCCTTCGCCGAACGCTTCGGCCATGCGGGCCAGGCTGCGCTCGTAGCTGGAGGAGCGGCCGAACAGGTTCACCGTCATGCTTCCGTCCTCGGTCAGCAGGGCCCTGCAGTCGGCATAGAAGTCGGCGCTGTCGAGCACGGGCGCGGCGGCCTGGTGGTCGTACAGATCGACCTGCAGCGCGTCCACCGCGCCGTGCCATTCGGGCTTGCGGATCTCCTCGCTCGCATCGGCCAGCACCACGCGCAGCTTGGGGCCGTCGGGCGGCAGTTTGAACCATGCGCGGCACACGGCGAGCACCTGCGGGTTCAGCTCGATGGCCGTGGTGCGCATGCGCAGCTTCTTGTGGCAGAACTTGGTGAGCGCGCCCGCGCCCAGGCCGAGCTGCACGGCATGGCGCCGGGCCACGCTCGCGGGCTCGACGAAGAGCAGCCAGGCCATCATGCGCTGCACGTATTCGAGTTCGATCTCGAACGGGTCGCTCACCCGCATCGAGCCCTGCACCCAGGGCGTTCCGAGGTGCAGGTGGCGCACCTCGCCATCGTCGGAGACACTGACTTCGGGCTGTTCAGCCGGGGTTTTCTTGCGGGCCATTCATCCATCCATAAGGGGCCAGGGCTTGTGCCCAGGCATCGCGTTTGCGCTCGAAGCTCCAGGAGGCGTTGGCGGGACTCGTCGAGGGCAGCCGCAGCGAAGGGATGCCGTCGCCCAGCGCCGCGCGCACCGCCTTCGCGTGCCGGAAGCTCTCCCCGCCATTGTGGGCGACGGCCGCGAGCCGCGGGCAGCGCGTGCGCAGCAGCGCGAAGTCGTTCACCTGCGCGTTGCGGATGTCGGCATCCAGGCTGCCCTCGCGCTCGCAGGCGCCGTACACGTCCCACAGGCCCAGGCCGCGCGCGAGCAGCCAGGCGCAGCGCGCGGCGTAGTCCTCGCGGCCCGGCTGCGGGTGCTGCGGCCACAGCGCGGCCAGGATGCGCCAGAAGTGGTTTTGCGGGTGGCCATAGTACTGCTGCGCACGCAGCGAGGCCGCGCCGGGAAAGCTGCCCAGGATGAGCACGCGCGTGCCTGCGTCCACGACGGGGGCGAGCCCGGCCAAGCGTTGTGGTTCCATGCCCTGGATTAGAGCCGATGCAGCGCGGCGTGCGCGTTGGCCGTGGTGGCGGCGGCCCACTCTGGCACGGGCACGCCGCGCAGCCCCGCCACCACGGCCGCGATGCGCGGCAGCTCGGCCGGGCTGTTGCGGCCCTGGGGCTGGCCCGCTGCGCGGCCGGCGGCGGGGGTGTAGAGCCAGTGCGGCGGGATGTCGGGCGCGTCGGTTTCCATCACGATGGCCTCGGCGGGCAGTTCAGCCGCGAGGCGGCGTAGCTGCAGCGCGCGCTCGTAGGTCACGGCGCCGCCGAAGCCGAGCTTGAAGCCCAGCGCCACGAAGGCCTGCGCCTGCTGCAGGCTGCCGTTGAATGCGTGGGCGATGCCGCCGCGCACGGGTACGGCGCGCAGGCCTTTGAGCAGCCGGTCGGCCGAGCGGCGCACGTGCAGGAGGACGGGCAGGCCGAAGCGGCGCGCCAGGCGCAGCTGCTCCACGTAGAAATGCTCTTGCCGCGCGGCATCGAGGCCGGGCACGAAGTAATCGAGCCCGATCTCGCCCACGGCCACCAGGCGCGGGTCGGCATGGTGGCGCGCCAGCGCGCTGGACAGGTGCTCCAGGTCTTCGTCCTGCGCGCGCGGGGTGTAGAGTGGGTGGATGCCCAGGGCGTAGCCGTCGCCATGGCGGTGGGCCAGGGTGCGCACCGCGTCCCAGTTTGCGCGCTCCACGGCGGGCAGCACGCAGCGGGCCACGCCGGCCTGTGCCGCGGCCGCGCGCACGGCATCGGTGTCGTGCGCGAACTCGGGGGCGTCGAGGTGGCAGTGGGTGTCTATCCAGCAGTCCATCCGGCGCATCATGCCAGCGCCCTGACAGGGGCGCGGCTTACTTCGGCGTGCCGCAGGTCTTGATGCCCAGCAGCGTGTACGCCGGGCAGAAGCCCATGGCCCCCGTGACCAGGGGCACCACGCCCAGCCAGCCCCACCAGCCCACCGTTCCCGTGGCCGCCAGGGCGATCAGCACCAGGCCCACGGCCGCGCGCAGGCCGCGGTCCCATCCTCCGACATTGCATTTCATGGCATTCACTCCTTGGGGAAAAACAAGTGTTCAGGGGCAGAAGATGGCCTTCAGCGCAGCCACGAGCTGGTGCACCGCCGGGTTGGCGATGCGGTAGTACAGGGTCTGCGCTTCGCGCCGGTAGGCGATCAGCCCTTCCTCGCGCATGCGTGCCAGGTGCTGCGACAGCGCGGATTGGCTTAGGTCCACCTGCTCCAGCAGGGTGCCTACCGAGGCCTCGCCCCGCTCGATGAGCAGGCACAGCACCAGCAGCCGGTGCTCGTTGCCGACCATGCGCAACAGGGCCGCGGCCTTGGCCGCACCCTGCTGCATGAACTCCCGGCTGGAGTCGTTGGCCACCTTGCGCTCCTGTTTGATGAAGATCTAAATTAAGTGCTTGCTAATTTAGTAAATTCTAATAAATATGTCAACAGCGGCGCGGCTGTGCCGCCGCACCTTCCCGCTTTTCAACCACCGGAGTACACGCATGACGGCTTCCACCGACTACAAGGCCCTCACCCAGGGCATTTCCAGCCACATCGGCGAACTGCGCGCCAGCGTGCCGCAGGTGATGCAGGGCTTCAACGCCCTGGGCAAGGCGGCGCTCGCCCCTGGCGCCATCGACGCCAGGACCAAGGAGCTGATCGCCCTGGCCATCGGCGTGGCCGCGCGCTGCGACGGCTGCATCGGCTTTCACACCCAGGCACTGGCCCGCCTGGGCGCCACGCGCGCGCAGGTGCACGAGGCGCTGGGTATCGCCGTCTACATGGGCGGCGGCCCCTCGCTGATGTACGCCGCCAATGCCGTGGCCGCGTTCGACGAATGCGCGCCCGCTGCCGCCCAGGCCTGAGCTATCAGGCCAGCACGCCGCGCGCCAGCCGCAGCAGGCGGTCGCAGCGCGCGGCCAGGGTTTCGTCGTGCGTGACCATCACGAAGGCCGTGCCCTGCTCGCGCGCGAGCTGGAGCATGAGCTGGAACACGCCGTCGGCCGTGCCGCGGTCCAGGTTGCCTGTGGGCTCGTCGGCCAGCACGCAGGCCGGGCGGGTGACCAGCGCGCGGGCGATGGCCACGCGCTGGCGCTCGCCGCCCGAAAGCTCGGCGGGGCGGTGCTGCACGCGCCCCTGCAGGCCCACGGCCGCGAGCATCTGCTGCGCCTGCCGCAGGCATTCGGCGTAGGGCAGGCGGCGGATGCGCAGGGGCATGGCCACGTTGTCCTGCGCGCTGAACTCGGGCAGCAGGTGGTGGAACTGGTAGATGAAGCCCAGGTGCGCATTGCGCAGCACGCCCTGCTGGCGCGGCGAGAGCGCGTGCAGGTCCTGCCCCTGCAATTGCACGCGGCCGGCCGTGGGCGCGTCCAGCCCGCCCAGCAGGTGCAGGAGCGTGCTCTTGCCCGAGCCCGAGGCGCCCACGATGGCCAGCGTCTCGCCCCGGTGCACCTGCAGGTCGATGCCCTGCAGCACGCTCACGTCCAGCCGCCCCTCGGTGAAGCGCTTGGCCAGGCCTGTGGCCTGCAAAACGATGTCACTCATAGCGCAGGGCCTCCGCCGGGTTCACGCGGCTGGCGCGCCAGCTCGGGTACAGAGTGGCCACGAAGGCCAGGATCAGCGAGATGACGGCGATGGGCACGATGTCGCGGCTTTGCGGGTCGCTGGGCATTTTGCTGATGAGGTAGATGTCCTTGGGCAGGAAGGTGGTGTGCAGCAGATGCTCGATGGCGGGCACGATCACGTCGATGTTGAACGCGACCAGCAGGCCCAGCGCCAGCCCGGCCAGCGTGCCGATCACGCCCACCATGGCGCCCTGCACCACGAACACGCCCATGATGCTGCGCGGGCTCGCGCCCAGCGTGCGCAGGATGGCGATGTCGGCGCGCTTGTCGGTCACGGTCATCACCAGGGTGGAGACGAGGTTGAACGCCGCCACCGCCACGATGAGCGTGAGGATGATGAACATCATGCGTTTTTCGACCTGCACGGCCGCGAACCAGGTGCGGTTCTGCTGCGTCCAGTCGCGCAGCAGCAGCTCGCCGCTGAGCGTGCCCGCCAGTTGCTGCACCACGGCGGGCGCCTCGTACAGGTCCTTGAGCTTGAGGCGGATGCCCGTGGGCCCTTCGAGGTGGAAGATGCGCTGCGCGTCCTCGTGGTGCATGAGCACCAGGGTGGAGTCGTATTCGTAGTGGCCCGAGTGGAAGGTGCCCGCCACCGTCATCTGCTTGAGGCGCGGCACCACGCCCGCGGGTGTGACCTGGCCGCTGGGCGCGATGAGCGTGACCACGTCGCCCTCGCGCACGCCCAACTGGCGCGCCAGCTCCACGCCCAGCACCACGCGGAATGCGCCCGGCTGCAGCTGCTGCAGCACCTGCGGGTTGGCGGCGGCCACCTCGGTCACCTCGCCCTCCAGCGCCGGGTCGATGCCGCGCACCAGGGCGCCCTTCATGTCCTCGCCGCGCGCCAGCAGCGCCTGGGCGCCCACGAAGGGCGCGGCACCCACCACCTCGGGGTTGCGCTTGGCCTCGGCCAGGGTGCGCGCCACGTCGGGCAGGGCGGCGCCATTGGGCGCGAAGATCTCGATGTGCGAGACCACGCTGAGCATGCGGTCGCGCACCTCTTTCTGGAAGCCGTTCATCACGCTGAGCACGATGATCAGCGCCGCCACGCCCAGCGCGATGCCCAGCATGGACACGCCCGAGATGAACGAGATGAAGCCGTTGCGCCGCGAGGCGCGGCCGGCGCGCGTGTAGCGCCAGCCCAGGGCCAGTTCGTAAGGGATTTGCATAGAAGGATCAAGTGCCCATGAGAGCGGCCGCGCATTGTGGCATCCCGGACAATACCGCCATGCCCGACACCCCCCACCTGCTGATTCCCTACGCCGCCTGCGGCGCAGCAGCCAGCCCGCCGCCCCTGCCCCAGCTCGACCGCCTGCTGAACCGCCTTGTGCCCGCCCGCCGCGATGAGGGCGACGCCTACGACTTCGCGCCCCCGCACGAGCGCGCCCTGGCGCGCGCGCTGGGCTTGCCCGTGACCGCCACGCCCTGGGCCGCGTGGGGGCAGGGCGACACCGGCAGCGCCTGCGCCTGGATCACCCCCTGCCACTGGCAGGTGGGCACCGACCAGGTGCGCCTGCTCGACCCCGCCGCGCTCGCGCTTACCGAGGCCGAGGCGCGCGCGCTGCTGGCCGTGCTCGCGCCCTGGTTCGCCGAGGACGGGATCGAGCTGGCCTACGACCAGCCCACGCGCTGGCTCGCGCGCGGCGCGGTGTTCGAGGGCCTCGCCACCGCCTCGCTCGACCGCGTGATGAACCGCGACGTGCGCGCCTGGATGCCCGACGCCGCCCAGGCCCGCGCGCTGCACCGCCTGCACAGCGAGATGCAGATGCTGCTCTACACCCACGCCTTCAACGACGCGCGCGCCGGGCGCGGGCAGATGCCCGTCAACGCCTTCTGGGTGCACGGCGCGGGGCGGCTCGGCGAGGTGCCCGTCCAGCCGCTCCCCGCCATCGCTGAAGACCTGCGTGCCCACGCGCTGCGCGAGGACTGGGGCGCCTGGGCCAGCGCCTGGGCCGCGCTGGACGCAGGCCCCGTGGCCGAACTCGCCGCGCGCGCCGCACGCGGCGAGGCCGTGCAACTGACCCTGTGCGGCGAGCGCTCGGCCATCACCTGGCACGGCGCGCCGCGTTCGCTGGGGCAAAAAATATCAAACCTTTTCAGCCCCCAGCGCTTTTCCAACGTGCGCGAGCAGCTATGAAAATAATAGCTCGCGACATTCCCCCGCGCGCCGCCTGGGCGCTGGAGCAATCGGGCGTGCACCCGCTGCTCGCACGCCTGTACGCCGCGCGCGGCGTGTGCTCGCCGGGCGAGCTGGACGACGCCCTGGCCCGCCTGCTGCCCCCCGGCACGCTCAAGGGCGTGGAGGCGGCGGCGCAGTTGCTGGCCGGCGCCATCGCCGCGCAGCAGCGCATCTGCATCGTGGCCGACTACGACTGCGACGGCGCCACCGCCTGCGCCGTGGCCGTGCGCGGCCTGCGGCTGCTGGGCGCGCGGCACGTCGATTACCTCGTGCCCGACCGCGTGGTGGACGGCTACGGCCTCACCGCGCCCATCGCGCGCCGCGTGGCGCAGCGCGGGGCCGACCTGCTCGTCACCGTGGACAACGGCATCGCCAGCGTGGACGGCGTGCGCGAGGCCAAGGCGCTGGGCCTGCAGGTGCTCGTCACCGACCACCACCTGCCCGGCCCCGAGCTGCCCGCGGCCGACGCCATCGTCAACCCCAACCAGCCCGGCTGCGCGTTCGAGAGCAAGTCCATCGCGGGCGTGGGCGTGATGTTCTACGTGCTCATGGCCCTGCGCGGCGAACTGCGCGCGCGTGGCGTGTTCGACAAAGCCACGCAGCCCAAGCTGGAGCCGCTGCTGCCCCTGGTGGCGCTGGGCACCGTGGCCGACGTGGTGCGGCTCGACGCCAACAACCGCCGCCTCGTCGCCCAGGGCCTGAAGCGCATCCGCGCGGGCGCCATGCCAGAGGGCATGGCCGCGCTCTTCCAGGCCGCCGGGCGCAAGGCGGCCGAGGCCACCACCTTCGACTTCGGCTTCGCCCTGGGCCCGCGCATCAACGCCGCCGGGCGCCTGGCCGACATGACGCTGGGCATCGAATGCCTGCTGACCGACGACGCGGGCCGCGCGCAGGAGCTGGCCAGGACGCTCGACGCCATCAACCGCGAGCGCCGCGAGATCGAGGGCGGCATGCGCGAGCAGGCCTTCGCGCTGGCCGAGGATTTGTTCGACGAGGGCGAGGCCCCGCCGCCCGCCGTGAGCGTGTTCGACCCGGATTTCCACGAAGGCGTGGTCGGCATCGTCGCCTCGCGCATCAAGGACAAGCTGCACCGCCCCTGCTTCGTCTTCGCCGCCAGCAGCGCGCCGGGCCGGGAGCATGAACTCAAGGGCTCGGGCCGCTCGATCCCGGGCTTTCACCTGCGCGATGCGCTGGACCTGGTCGCCAAGCGCTGCCCGGGCGTCATCCTCAAGTTCGGCGGCCACGCCATGGCCGCGGGCTGCACCGTGGCCGAGGCGCACTTCGAAGCCTTCGAGCGGGCCTTCGCCCAGGTCGCCCAGGAATGGCTGGACGCCGCCACGCTCACCCGCCGCCTGGAAACCGACGGCCCCCTGGCCCCCGAATACTGCCGCGCCGAACTGGTGGACGTGCTCCACCGCGAGGTCTGGGGCCAGGGCTTCGCGCCGCCCACCTTCAGCGAGGAGGTGCAGGTGCTGAGCCAGCGCCTGGTGGGCGAGGCCAAGAACCACCTCTCGCTCAAGCTGCTGCACCAGGGCCGCCCGGTGGACGGCATCTGGTTCAGCCATACCGAGCCGCTGCCCGAGCGGGCGCTGCTGGCGTTCAGGCTCGATGTGAACGAGTGGCGCGGCGAGCGGAAGGTGCAGTTCCTGATCGAAGGCGCGGAGCAGTATCAAAAACCATAGCTGCTAGCGCTTGCTGCATAAGCGCTAGAGGCTATTTTTGCCAATAATCAGAAGGTTTCCCAGTCGTCCTCGCCGCCCGCGCGGGCGCGCGGTGCGGGGGAGGGCGCGGCCGCCAGCCGCGCAGGGGCGGGTGTGGGCGCCGGGGCCGCCGGCTTGGCCGGGGCGGCCACCTTGCGCGGCGTGGCAGGGGCGGGGGCTGCCGGGGCCTTCCTGGCCGGGGCGGCCGCCACGGCGGGTGCCCGCGCTGGCGCTGGTGCGGGGGCCGCAGCGCGCGCCACGGCGCCGCCCGCGCCCACGTTGAACACCGACACCACCTCGGCCAGGCGCTGCGCCTGGTCGCGCATGGAGGCCGCGGCGGCCGTGGATTCCTCCACCAGCGCGGCGTTCTGCTGGGTCATCTGGTCCAGGTGCGCCACGGCCTGGTTGACCTGGGCGATGCCGTCGCGCTGCTCGGTGGACGAGGCGGTGATCTCGCCGATCAGGTCGCTCACCCGGCGCACGCTGGAGACGATCTCCTCCATGCTCTGGCCCGCCTGGGCCACCTGGGCGGAGCCGGCCTCGACGTTCTCCACCGACTTGCCGATCAGCGTCTTGATCTCCTTGGCCGCCTCGGCGCTGCGGCCCGCCAGGCTGCGCACCTCGCCCGCCACCACGGCGAAGCCCCGGCCCTGCTCGCCCGCGCGCGCCGCTTCCACGGCGGCGTTCAAGGCGAGGATGTTGGTCTGGAACGCGATGCCGTCGATCACGCCGATGATGTCGGCGATCTTGCGCGAGCTGTCGGTGATCTGCTGCATGCTGGCCACCACCTGGCCCACCACCTCGCCGCCGCGCCCGGCGGCCTGCGCGGCGTTGGCGGCGAGCTGGTTGGCCTGGCGCGCCGTGTCGGCTGACTGGGTGACGGTGGCCGTGAGCTGCTCCATGCTGGCCGCCGTCTGCTCCAGGTTCGAGGCCGTCTGCTCGGTGCGGGCCGACAGGTCGTGGTTGCCGTTGGCGATCTCCACCGAGGCGGCGGAGACCGAATTGACGCCCGTGCGCACCTCGCCCACCACGCCGCGCAGGCGCGCCGACATGGCCGAGAGCGAGCGCAGCATGTGGCCGAACTCGTCCTTGCGGGTCGCGTGCAGCTCCTGCGTGAGATCGCCCGCGGCGATGGCGTCCGTCACGGCCATGGCCTGCTGCAGCGGCACCACGATGGACTGCACCAGCCGCCAGGCCAGCGCCAGGCCCGCGGCGAACAGTGCGGCGGCGGCCAGCAGCGCCCACAGGGCGTACCGGGTGCGCTGGGAGAAGGCGTCCTCGCGCACCTGGTCGCGGTGCTGCTCCAGCACTTGCACGAAAGCGTCCTGCGCCTTGAAGTAGCGCGCCACGGCGGGGCTGAGCTGGGTGTCCACGTAGTCCTGGGTGGCCACGCCGTCGCCCGCGGCCTTGAGGTCCCAGGTCTTGGCCGTGCCGTCGAGCACGGCCTGGCGGGCAGCCATCACGGTGGCGAGCGCCTTCTTCTGCTCGTCGGCGGTGGTGGCCTTGACCACGGCTTCCTGCAGCTTGGTGACCTCCGCGGAGATCTCCTTGGCGCGCGCGCCGTACTGCTCGGCCAGCACCGCGTCGGTGGTCACGGCGCTGCCCATGGCCATGGTCACCGCCGTCTCGGTGGCGCCGCGCCAGCGCACGGCGGTGGCGATGCGGCCCTCGATCTCCACCACGTCCTCGATCGCGCGGGCCATGGCGCCGTTGGAGCGGTTCTCCGCCCAGGCCGCCAGCAGCAGCATGGCGATCATCAGGCCCAGGAACGCTCCCCAGAGCTTGCGGGAGACACGGATATCGTTGAGTTGCATGAGAGATACATCCGATTACATGTTTGGCAGCCGGTAGCCTACGCCAGCCGGTGGCGCGAGCGTACCGCACACCCACCGGGACAAACCCGTAGAATGGGTTGGTGACCGCTGACCTGAACGCCGACCTGCACTGCCATTCCGTGGTCTCCGACGGCACCCTGACGCCCGAGGAGTTGGCTGCGCGCGCCAAGGCCAACGGCGTGCAGCTGTGGGCCCTGACCGACCACGACGAGATCGGCGGCCAGCACCGCGCCCTGGCCGCCGCGCGCGCGCAGGGCATGGCCTGCCTCACGGGCGTGGAAATCTCCGTCACCTTCGCCGACACCACCGTGCACATCGTGGGCCTGGGGTTCGATGCGGACGACGAGCGCCTCGCCCAGGGCCTGCACGCCACGCGCAACGGGCGCGGCCCGCGCGCGCGGGAGATGGCCGCGCAGCTCGAAGCCATCGGCATCCCCGGCGCCTACGAGGGCGCGCTGCGCTACGTGGGCAACCCGGAGCTGATCTCGCGCACGCACTTCGCGCGCTTCCTGGTCGAAACGGGCGTGTGCCGGGACACGCCCGAGGTCTTTCGCCGCTACCTTACCGAAGGCAAGCCCGGCTACGTGCCGCACCGCTGGGCCACGCTCGGCGACGCGGTGCGCTGGATCCGCGAGGCTGGCGGCATGGCCGTGATCGCGCACCCCGCGCGCTACAAGTTCACGGCCAACGAGGAATACGCGCTGTTCTCCGAATTCAAGCAGCACGGCGGCGGGGGCGTGGAGGTCGTCACCGGCAGCCATACCCCGGCCGAATACCCCGTCTACGCCGCCATGGCCCAGGAGTTCGGCCTGGCCGCCTCGCGCGGCAGCGACTTCCACAGCCCGGACGAATCCCACACCGACCTGGGCACCCTGCCGCCGCTGCCCGCGGGCCTCACGCCGGTGTGGGAGCTGCTGCAAGGCCGGGTGCACAGCTAATGGCACAGTATTTCGAGGCCCACCCGGACAACCCCCAGCCCCGGCTGCTCAAGCAGGCCGCCGAGCTGCTGCGCAAGGGCGGCATCCTCGCCGTGCCCACCGATTCGAGCTACGCGCTCGTGTGCCACCTCGACGACAAGGCCGCCGTGGACCGGCTGCGCCGCATCCGCCAGGTGGACGAGCGCCACCACCTCACGCTGCTGTGCCGCGACCTGTCGGAGCTGGCGAACTACGCGCGCGTGGACAACCGGCAGTACCGCCTGCTCAAGCTCGCCACGCCCGGCCCCTACACCTTCATTCTCGACGCGACCAAGGAAGTGCCGCGCCGCGTGAGCCACCCCCAGCGCAAGACCATCGGCCTGCGCGTGCCCGACCGCAAGGGGCTGCAGCTGCTGCTGGAGCTGCACGGCGCGCCGCTGCTGGCCACCACGCTGATCCCGGCGGGCGGGAGCGAGCCGCTCAACGACCCGCAGGAGATCCGCGCGCGCTACGAGCACCAGATCGACGCCGTGGTGGATGCCGGCGCCTGCCCCCTGGAGCCGACCACCGTGCTGGACCTCACGCCCATGGGCGAAGGGGGCGATCCGGTGGTCGTGCGCGAAGGGCGGGGGAGCGTGCAGGCGCTCGGTCTTTGAGGCCCTCGGGCGTTTCATGGGGTGGAACGCCTTGGTGGTCTTGATTCGCGTCAAAATCGCCACAGGCCCCCGGAGCCGGAAACTTTTGCCATAGCGCCCAAACGTGCACAATGGGCGCAGGCCTTTCCCCCTTTCGGGCAGGTGCCTGCCGCCCATGACGAAGCCCCCCACCGTTCTTCGCCGCTTTCCCCACTGGTTGCTCCGCCTGGCCTGCACGGGCCTGCTGGCCTGCCTGGGCGCGGGGCCGGCCCTGGCCCAGGAGGAGCCCTACAAGCTGCGCATCGTGGGCGGGCTGGCCGGCGTCAACCAGTACGTGCGGCATGAAGAGCCGTTCTGGACGCGGGAGCTTTCCCGGCTCAGCGACGGCCGCTTCAGCGCCGACATCGTGCCGTTCGACCGCGCGGGCGTGCCCGGCGCGGAAATGCTGCGGCTGATGCAACTGGGCGTGGTGCCCTTCGGCACCGTGCTCATGAGCTCGCTCTCGGCCCAGTACCCGCAGTACACCGCCCCCGACCTGCCCGGGCTCAACCCGGACATGGCGGCCCTGCGCGCCACCGTCGCGGCCTTCCGCCCCTATCTGGAAAAGGACCTGCGCGAGCAGCACGGCATCGAGGCGCTGGCCATCTACGTCTACCCGGCCCAGGCCATCTTCTGCAAGCAGCCGCTGGCCCAACTGGCGGACCTGGCCGGGCGGCGCGTGCGCGTGTCGTCCGCCGCCCAGGCCGACTTCGTGGGCGCGCTCGGGGCCGTGCCCGTGCACAGGAGCTTCGCTGAAACCTTCCAGAGCATGGAGTCGGGCGGCACCGAGTGCGCCATCACCGGCACCATGTCGGGCTACTCCATCGGGCTGTACCGCACGGCCCGCTACCTCTACCCCATGCCCGTCACCTGGGGGCTGGCGATCTTCGGCGCCAACCAGGCCGCGTGGAACGCGCTGCCGCCCGGGCTGCGCGCGCTGCTGCGCCGTGAGCTGCCGAAGCTGGAGTCGGCCATCTGGGCCGAGTCCGAGCGCGAGACCGCCGAAGGCGCCGCCTGCAACAGCGGCGGCGCGCAGTGCCGCCAGGGCGGCAAGGGCCGCATGACGGTGGTGCCCATCTCGCCGCGGGACGAGCACCTGCGCCGCGAGATCTTCGAGTCCGTGGTGCTCAAGCACTGGCGGCAGCGCTGCAGCGTGGACTGCGGCGCCATCTGGGACCAGACCATCGGCCCCGTGCTGGGCACCCGCGCAACCGGAGGCCGATGAACCGGCGCATCTCTTCCGCCACCCGCATCCGGCTCACCGTCTGGGGCCTGGTCGCCTGCTTTCTCGTCGCGTTGACCGGCGGTGCCGCCGCCTTGAGCTGGAGCGTGCGCAAGCGGGCGCTGGGCGAGAGCGAGGCCCAGGTCGCCCGCTTCACCGCGGGGGCCCAGGCCGCCGTCAACCGCGCGCTGCTGGCCTTCGACGTGCTGCTGGCCAGCACCGACGAACTGCTCGGCCTCTCGCGCTCGCCGGGCGGCGGGCCCGACACCGCCGCCGCCAGCCGCCTGCTGCACAGCGCCGCGCGGCAGAACCTCATGGTGCGCTACGTGGCCCTGCTCGACAGCGCGGGCCGCGTCCTGGCCTCGTCCGACCCCGCTGGCGTCCGCCTCACGGTGGAGCTGCCCGAAGGCTTCCTGCAGGCCGTGGTCCGCCAGCCCGTGGCCACCCTCGCCGTCAGCACGCCCTCCGTGAGCTTCGCCAGCTCCGAGCGCGTGCTCTACATGGCGCGGCACATCCGCCGGGGCGATGGCTCCAGCCTGCTCGCCGTGGCCCAGGTGCCCACCGCCATGCTGGTCTCCGTGCTCATGCAAAGCGTCGACATCCCGGGGCTGGAGGTCACGCTGGAGCAGGGCAACGGCACCTTGCTGATCGGGGTGCCGTCGCCCTCGGAGCGGCGCGCGATCGTCCTCACGCCCGCGCTGAACCAGTTGAAGGACAGCGGCCGCTGGGAGCAGCCCGCGCGCCTGACGCGGGTCAACGCCCTGGTCGTCGCCAGCGGCCTCATGTACCCGGACCTCTGGATCTCCGCGAGCCTGCCCCTGTCGGCCGCGCTGAAGGGCTCCAGCGGCGAGCGCCGCGGCGTGCTCGTGGCCGCGCTGCTCTTCGCCGCGATGGTCATCGCCACCGGCGGGCTGATCCAGGCCTACCTCATGCGCATCAACGCCGCGCGGCAGCTCATCGCGCAGTCCAAGGCCACGCTCGACCAGGCCCTGGGCTCCATGGTCAGCGGCTTCGTGCTGCTCGACGCCCAGCAGCGCGTCGTGCAGTGGAACCGGCGCTACGAGGAGATCTTTCCGTGGGTCGCACCCATCATGGCCCCGGGCGTGCCGTTTCGCACCGTCCTCGAAACCGCCGTGCACAGCCACCTGCCCAGCGCCACCCCGGCCGAGCAGGCGCAGTGGGTCGAAAACCGCCTGCGCCAGCACATGCAGGCCGGCGAGACGCACGAGCAGCAGCTGCACTCGGGCCAGTACATCCAGATCACCGACCGGCCCACGCCCGAGGGCGGCCTCGTCATCACCTGCCACGACGTGACCGACCTGCGCCGCGCCAGCGCCGAGATCGAATCCCTCGCGTTCTACGACCCGCTCACCGGCCTGCCCAACCGCCGCCTGCTGCTCGACCGCCTCACGCAGGCCGCCGTCCACGCCATCCGCTCCGGCCAGATGGGCGCGATCCTGTTCCTGGACCTCGACCACTTCAAGGTGCTCAACGACACCCTGGGCCACGAGGTGGGCGACCTGCTGCTGCAGCAGGTCGCCCAGCGCCTGCGCGAGGCCGTGCGCGCCTACGACACCGTGGCGCGCCTGGGGGGCGACGAGTTCGTCGTCATGCTCAGCGAGCTCTCGTGGGACCGCGCCGAGGCCACCCTCCATGCCCAGCGCGTCGGCGAGAAGATCCTCTCCGCCCTCGGCCAGCCCTACCAGCTCGCGGGGCAGAGCCACCGCGCGGGCGGCTGCAGCATCGGCATCGCGCTCTTCGGGCTGGGCAGCCAGCCCGCGGCCGAGCTGCTCAAGCAGGCCGACATCGCCATGTACCAGGTCAAGGCCCGGCGCGGCAACGGGCTGTGCTTCTTCGATCCGCAGATGCAGATCGAGATCAACGAGCACGCCCGCCTCGAATCGGACCTGCAGACCGCCCTCACCGAGGGGCAGTTCGAGCTGTACTACCAGCCCCAGTTCACCCTGGGCGGCCAGATGGTCGGCGCCGAGGCGCTGCTGCGCTGGCGCCACCCGCAGCAGGGCATCGTCTCGCCCACCGAGTTCATCGCCGTGGCCGAGGACAGCGGCCTCATCGTCCCCATGGGCCTGTGGGCGCTGCGCACCGCCTGCCTGCAGCTCGCCGCGTGGCAGGACGATTCGCGCTACGCCGCGCTGCAGCTCGCGGTGAACGTGAGCGCGCGCCAGTTCCGCCAGAGCGACTTCGCCGACCAGGTCATCGCCATCGTCCAGCAGACCGGCGTGCGCGCCCACCTGCTCAAGCTCGAACTCACCGAATCGCTCGTGCTCGACGACGTGCAGGACTCCACCGCCAAGATGCACCAGCTGCGCACCAAGGGCGTGCGCTTCGCCATGGACGACTTCGGCACCGGCCATTCGTCCCTGGCCTACCTCACGCGGCTGCCGCTGCACCAGCTCAAGATCGACCAGTCCTTCGTGCGCAACATCGGCGAGCGCCACGCCGACGACGTCATCGTCCAGACCATCATCGGCATGGCCCGCACGCTCGACCTCGAGGTCATCGCCGAGGGCGTGGAAACCGTCGCCCAGCGCGACTTCCTGGCCCGCCACGGCTGCGACCTGTACCAGGGCTACCTCTTCGGCCGCCCCATGCCCGTCGAGGCGCTGCAAACCCTCATCCCCTGACCCTCAGCCCGGGCGGCTCAGCCACAGGCTCATCAGCTCGGCCCGGCTGCGCACGCCGAACTTGCGAAACAGCGCCACCACGTGCTGGTGGGTGGTCGAGGCGGCCAGGCCGAGCTGCGCGGCGATCTGCTTTTCCGAGGCCTTGGTCAGCAGCAGTTGCAGCACCTTGCGCTCGGCGGGCGTCGGCGGCGACTGGGCCACCAGCGGGCCGCCGGTGAGCATGGCCTGGCGGTGGAACCACTTGATGCCGCGCAGCGCGTAGGCCAGCAGCGCGATCTCTTGCGCCGTGAACACGTGGCGCGCATAGAACCCGAAGTGCGACTCGGCATGGCTGTTGATCGGAAAGCCCACCCACACCGAGTCCACCGTGCCATAGGGCGCGCAGAAGGCCTGGTACGCCGGGCCGTCGAACCACTCGGGGGGCATGTCGCGCCGGTGCCCGTAGGTCCGGAATGCGCCGATATCGCGCATGGGCAGCAGGAAGGACGGGTCCATCTCGCGGCCGTTCCAGCGCTGCTGCAGTTCCTTGAACGGCCCCTCCTGCACGGGCGCCTCGAAGGGGTGGAGCAGCCGCGTGACGGCCACGCGCCAGCCCTGCAGCGGGTCGTCCTGGGCGGCGCCCGGGTCGAAGCGGATCGCGCCGCCCCAGGTGGAATTCCAGGCCCCCACCATGGCGCACAGCCGTGCCTGCAGGTGGCGGGTGGCGGCGTCGGTCTGGCCGGCGCCGAAGTCGGCGAGCTCATCCCACAGGCAGTGGATGTCGTCTTGAATGGCCGGCTCCAGCACGTGCCCCCCTACTGATTAGTGGATAGGAGCCGTGCACCTTCGTCACTATGCTCCTGATAGCAAGAAACCCGGCACTGGCCGGGACTGCCCCATTATTCCACCGCCCCGACCGGCGCCGCCGCGGCAGGTGCCGGCAGCCATCCTCCTATGCAGCGATTGCCGCTATCCCAGCGACGGCAGGTTCCGGCGCCACTGCGTCGGCGTGCAGCCGAACCGCGCCTTGAACAGCTTGCTGAAGTCCGACGGATCGGCGAAGCCGCAGCGCCACGCCAGCGTGCCGATGGGCAGGCCCGGGCTGCGCTCGACGAGGCCGCGCGCGCGCTCCAGGCGCAGCGTGCGCAGGGCGCCCATCACCGTCTGCCCCTGCGCCGCGAAGGCCTCGTACAGCCGCGTGCGCGAGCAGCCCGCGCCCTGGGCGATGGCCGCGGCGTCCAGGTCGTGGCGGTGGGCGTGCAGCTCCATGAAATGCAGCGCCGCCGCGTGGCGCCCGGCGTGCAGGCTCTCGTGCAGGTCGGGCTGGTCCGCCGCCTGGCCCTGGCGGCCCAGGTTGCGCAGCACCAGCAGCGCCAGGGCGCGAGTGGCGTCGAGCAGGCCCGCGTACTGCGAGGCGTCCAGGCTGTCCTGGCGCGCGTGCTGCCCCAGGTGGGCCAGTTGCGCGGCCAGCGCCGGGGCCAGGGCACAGCGCTCGGGTGGCAGCAGCAGGTTGCCCGGCTCGCGCCCCAGCGCGGCCCGCACCATGCCGCGCGGCAGCGCCAGGTAGGTCTGGCGCGCGCCCTCGCCCCAGCGGTAGCACGCCTCCTGCTGGGGCGCGTACAGGCCCAGCATGCCCGCCGCGGCCCGCTGGTGCTCGCCCGGCGCGGCGTTCAGCCGCATCTCGCCGGCTTCGAGCAGCGACAGCACCACCATGTCCTCCCCCGGCGGCACATGCCGGGGGCTGGTGTGCATCTCGTAGGCCGTGGACTGCTTGGTGCCGAAGAAGGCGTTCCCGCCGCGCAGCAGCGACCACGATGCGTCCAGCGCCTCGCCCGGCGACAGCGGCTGCACGTCCACCCAGTTGTGCGCCACGTCGCGCCAGTAGTCCAGCCGGATGGCGGGATCGACTTCGCGGGACGACCAGTGCTCGGGCAGGCAGGGCGGCGAGGGGGGTGTCATGGCGCCGGATTGTAGGCAGGCCCCCGCGCGCGGGACGCATTCCCCAGAGGTGGGACGCAGCCCCCTGACAAATCTCCAGGCGGGTGAACACCTGTATCTAGAATTTTCAGCACCCCTGCCATGCATGGGGTTAATGAGGGGGCAATGGGCCGCTGGTGCCCGCCAGGCAAGCGCCAGCAGCTATCAAAAAGAGAGGGAATCTTTGAAGTGACCAGGAGGAACGCCGTGTCAGGCCGACAGCAAGGCGCGCGCGTGCCACTCGGTGGGCGCCAGCCCGAAGCGGGCGCGGAACAGCTTGCTGAAGCCCGACGGGTCGGCAAAGCCGCAGCGCCACGACAGCGCGCCCACGTGCAGCCGGGGGCTGCGCGCGATCAGCGTGCGGGCGCGCTGCAGGCGCAGCTCGCGCAGCGCGCCCATCACCGATTCGCCGTGCGCGGCGAACGCCTCGTACAGCCGCGTGCGCGAGCAGCCCGCGCCGCGTGCGATGGCCGCGGCGTCCAGTTCGTGGCGGTGGGCGTGCTGCTCCATGAAGCGCAGCGCCGCCGCGCGGCGGCCCGCGTGCAGGCTCTCGGTAGTGTCGGGCAGGTCGGTGCATGCGCCCTGGCGGCCCAGGTTGCGCAGTGTGAGCAGCGCCAGCGCGCGCGTGGCGTCCAGCAGGCCCGCGTATTCGGTGGCGTCCACCCGGTCGCCCTGGTGCACCAGCAGGGCCATGTGGTTCATCTGGCTGGCCAGCGCCGGGGCCAGCGCGCACTGCGACGACACCAGCAGCGTGTACGGGTCGCGCCCCAGCGCCGTGAAAACGTCCTGGCGCGGCAGGGTCAGGAAGACCTGCTGCGCCGCCTGGCCCCAGCGCACGACGCCCGCCTCGCGCGGGGCGCACAGGCTCAGCGCGCCCGGGCCCTTGCGCGAAAACGCCTGGGGCAGCAGTTCGCCCGCCTGCATCAGCGTCAGCACCACCATGTCGTCGGGCTCCGCCCGGTGCGAGCCCGTGCGCATCTCGTAGGCCGACGAGCGCGTCACGCCCAGCGTGCAGGCGCCGTGGGACAGGATGGTCAGCTGCGCCTCCAGCGGCACCTCGGACGCGGGCCGGAAGTCCACCCAGCGGTGCGCGATGTGCTGCCACGCCTCCCGGCGCAGGCGGGGGGCCAGGTCGCCGGTGTCGAAATGCGCCCGCAAGGGCTGCGGCCGGGTGGATGGCATGGGCCGGATTGTAGTTACACCTCGATACGCGGGACGCCCGTGCACAACCTTGGACGCCCATGCACAACACGGTGCCCCGCGCACCGCTGCGCCCCTCCTAGACTTGAAGCGATTTTGTCCTCCAGCGCTCGTCCATCAAGCGCTAGCAGCTATCAAAAAAAGAGTAGACACATCAACAAGGAGCATTCCCCATGGACAACCACATCGGCGAAATCCGCCTGTTCGCAGGCAGCTACGCGCCGCCCGGCTGGGCGCCGTGCAGCGGGCAGCAACTGCGCATAGCGCATGAGGCGGACCTGTTCTCGGTGATCGGCGCCACCTTCGGCGGCGACGGGCACAGCACCTTCGCGCTGCCCGACCTGCGCGGGCGCGTGCCCGTGCACCTGGGCGCGCAATATGCGCTGGGCCAGCGCGGTGGGGCGGAGTCTGTAGCGCTCACCGTGGACAACCTGCCGCCCCATACCCATGCCGTGGCAGCCAGCGCGCAAAGCGCCGCCCAGGCCGACCCCGCCGGGGTGGCCTGGGCCGCATCGGCCGAGCTGCTGCCCTACGCCAGCGCGCCCGCCGCCGCCATGGCTGCGGGCGCCATCGGCAGCGCGGGCGGTGGCGCGGCCTTCGGCAACATGCAGCCCTGGCGGGCGCTGAACTTCTGCATCGCGCTCGATGGCGCCAAGCCGGGCGAGGCGCTGGCCGCCCAACTGCTGGGCGAGGTGCGCCTGTTCGCCTTCGGCCAGACGCCCGCGCGCTGGCTGCGCTGCGACGGGCAGGTGCTGCCCATCGCCAGCGTGGCCGGGCTGTTCCCGCTGATCGGCACGCTCTACGGCGGCGACGGCCGCCAGACCCTGGCGCTGCCCGACCTGCGCGGGCGCGCGGCCATGCACCCGGATGCCGCCCACCCGCTGGCCTGGCGCGGCGGCGAGGCCGCGCACACCCTCACGCAGGCCGAGATGCCCATGCACACGCACAAGCCGCTGTGCAGCACGGGCGGCGCGCAAGTAGCCCAGCCCGCAGGCAACACCTGGGCCAAGGGCGGCAAGAACGCCTACGCCAAGGCGCAACCCGGCGCCGCCATGCACGCCGACGCATTGATGCAGATCGGCAGCGGCCAGCCCTACGACGCCATGCAGCCCTGGCTGGGGCTGAACCACTGCATCGCCATCGACGGCGAAAACAGCCATTCCGTGGAGCCCTGGCTGGGCGAAATCCGCCTGTTCGCGGGGCAGAAGGCCCCCGATGGCTGGATGCCCTGCGACGGCCAGACGCTGCGCACTGCCGCCCATGGCGCGCTGTTCAGCGTGATCGGCGCCACTTACGGCGGCGACGGCAAAACCACCTTCGCGCTGCCCGACCTGCGCGGGCGCGTGCCCATCCACCAGGGCCAGGGGGCGGGCCTGTCGCCGCGCGCGCTGGGCGAGGGCGGCGGCGCGGCCGTCAACACCCTGACCGAGGAGAACCTGCCCCCGCACACCCACGCGGCGCGGTGCGGCAGCAAGCCGGAGAACGCCAGCCCGGCAGGGCGTGTGTGGTCGGCGACGGCAGTGACCGATGGACTCAAAGGCGAGCCTCTGTACGCCAAGGCGGAAAACCTCACCTCGATGGCCGCAGGGCTGATCGGCAGCGCGGGCGGCGGCCAGCCGGTGAGCAACCTGCAGCCCAGCCTGGCTCTGCAATTCATCATCGCCGTCGAGGGCCTGTGGCCGAACCCGCCTGCACAGGTGCAGCCATGATCCGCGCCCTGCTCGCCGCCGCCGCGCTGGGCCTGGCCGGGGCCGCCAGCGCGGCCACCTACACCGTCGCCAAGACCACGGACGACACCGATACGTCCAACCAGTCCAACCTCTCGCTGCGCGCGGCCCTGATCCTGGCGAACCAGAACCCGGGCGCGGACACCATCATCCTGCCCGCAGGCACGTACACGCTGACGATCCCCGGCGCCGGAGAAAACGCCAGCGCCACGGGCGATCTGGACATATTGGGCGACGTGACCATCGTCGGCTCGGGCGGCAATGCCGAAGGCGACCCGGCGGCCACGGTGATCGAGGCCGGGCCAACCCTGGGCGACCGGGTGATGCAGACCGCCTTCGACAGCGATTTCAACGTCTCACTCAAGGCGCTGACCGTGCGCAATGGCAAGACCGTTTACAGCCAGAGCGAGTACGGCAGCGGCTTTGGCGGCGGCATTTTCATCAGCCTCGATTACACCGGCTCTTTCGAGATCTACAACTGCGTGATCGAGGGGAACTCCGCCCTGGGTATCGACGCATCCGGGCGCAACCGGGGTGTCGGCGGCGGCATATACGCCGACTCCGAACTCGACCCTGCCGTCACCACGGCGAAGCTGCGGGTGGAAAAAACCATCGTCCGCAACAACCAGGCCGCGTCGTATGGCGGCGGCATCAACACCGCCTACTACCTGACGCAGGAATATCTGGATTCCAGCATCGAAGGCAACACGGTGGGCAACGCTGGCGCGTCCTCTGACAGCTACATGGGCGGCGGCGGCTTGAATCTGAACCAGATGGGCAACGATGGCCAGAGCAACTACCTGCACATGCGCAACGTCACCATCGCCAACAACACCTCGTTTGGCAGCGGCGGCGGCATGGCGCTCTCCGGCAAAACGGTGCGGGTCGATCACGTCACCGTCAGCGGCAACGTGGCGCGCGGGCAGGGCGGCGCCGCAGGCGACGGCGGCGGCATCTACTGGAGCGGCAATGCCGTGGCCGACCTGCGCCACCTCACCATCACCAACAACCGCGCCAACGCCGACGGCACCGGCGGCGGCCTGGGCGGCGGCATCGCCCTGAACACGTCGGACCCGGATGGCGACCTGACGCTGCACAACTCCATCATCGTCGGCAACTTCGCGGGCACGGGCAGCACGGCAGACGACCTGAACCGCTGGTTCAATACCCCTGCAAACGACCCCAGCGCCCAGGGGCTCAACGCCGCCAGCGCGGGCAACCTGGTGGGCGCGGGCGGCAGCGCCAACGCCGTCAAGCTCAACGCCGCCGCCAACCAGTTGAACGTGAGCGCCGCCGCCGCGCGCCTGGCCCCGCTGGCCGACAACGGCGGCATCGGCCAGACGCACGCGCTGCTGGCCGGCAGCCCGGCGCTGGACGCGGGCGTCAACGCGCTCGTGCCCACGGGCGTGACCACCGACCAGCGCGGCGCGGGCTTCCCGCGCATCCTCGACGCGGGCGATGCCGACCCCACGGCCACCGTGGACGTGGGCGCGCTGGAGATGTTCCCCGTGGTGCAGGCCGTGGGCAACGTGGGCGGCGTGGGCAAGAACGCGCCCGCCCAGGGCCTCATCCGCGTGGGCGGCTCGGGCGCGGGCTATGCGCCGTTCGACGCGATGACGTTCACCGCCGCCTCCAGCGACCAGTCCATCGTGTCCGACGCCAGCCTGTCCGTCACCGGCACGGGCCGGCAGCGCCAGGTCAACGCCACCACGCGCGGGCTGACGGGCACCGCCACCATCACCGTCACGGCCAGCGCCGTGGTGAATGGCAAGACGCTCACCTCCAGCGACAGCTTCACGATCACCGTGGTGACCGACGCCACGCCCGACGCCTTCGCGTTCACGCCCAAGACGCAGATGCTGCCAGGCGTGACGATCCTGTCGGACCCCATCACCGTGACCGGCATCGACACGCCCGTCTCCATCGGCATCGGCGCCACGCCCGGCGAGTACGGCTACTACGTCAACGGCAGCGAGGCGTGCCGCTACGACAGCGGCATGCTCATCGCCTGCCCCGTCAACACGGTGAACGATGGCGACCAGGTGCGCGTGTTCCACACCACCAGCAGCAGCTACGGCGCCACCGTCACCAGCACCCTCACCATCGGCGGCGTGCAGGGCAGCTTCAGCAGCACCACCGACAGCCCGCCCAACCCGCCCACGGGCGTGACCGCCACGCCCGGCGACGGCAGCCTGGCCGTGTCGTGGACGGCATCCGCCGCCAACGGCGGCACGCTCGACCGCTACACCGTGCTGGTGCGCCAGGGCGGGAGCGGCGCGGGCAGTTGCGATGCCACGCCGCCCGCGACGGGCTGCGCCGTCAGCGGGCTGACCAACGGCACGCAGTACGACGTCACCGTGCTGGCGTACAACCAGATCGCCACCAGCGGCGTTGCGTCCAGCACGGTGCAGGCCACGCCCATGCCGCCGCCGGACTCCACGCCCGACCCCTTCGCCTTCACCGCGCAGACCAACGTTGCGCCCGGTGCGCAGGTCGAATCGAACGCCATCACCGTCGCCGGCATCAACATGCCCGCCGCCATCAGCGTGGCGGGCGGGCAATACCAGGTGAACGGCGGCGCGTGGACGGCCAGCGCGGCCAGCGTGAACGCGGGCGACGCGGTGAAGGTGCGCCACACCGCCAGCGCCAGCCCCGCCACAGCCACCACCACGGTGCTGACCATCGGCGGCGTGCAGGGCAGCTTCCAGAGCACCACCATGGGCCTGCCCGACGCGCCTACGGGCGTCAGCGCCACGCCGGGCGACGCCAGTGCGCGCATCGAGTGGGCGGCGCCCGCGAGCGACGGCGGCGGCGCCATCACCGGCTACACGGTCACGGCGGACGGCGGCGCCACCGCGTGCGCGGCCTCGCCCTGCACCGTCACGGGCCTGGGCAACGGCACGCTGCACACCTTTGCCGTGCACGCCAGCAACGCTGCGGGTGACGGCCCCAGCGCCCAGGCCACGGCCACGCCCGCCACGCTGGGCGACCCGGCGGTGGCCTTGCCCGGCGGCGGCACGGCGGCCGTGGCCATCGGCGGCAACCCGCCTGGCTGTGTGCTTTCGGCGCCCATCACCATCGACGGCAACCTGCCCCCCGGCGCACCCACCGCCGCCGCCGCGCCGCTGGGCGTGCTGCGCTTTGCCGCCAGCGGCTGCGCGGGCGCGACGCTGGCCGTGCAGGTGGACTACCCCGCAGGCCGCCTGAGCGGGCTGCACGCCTGGAAGTACGGCCCGCCCGCCGCAGGCCAGGCGGCGGGGTGGTTTGCCCACGGCAGCATCAACGGCGACCGCGTGACCTACACCGTGCAGGACGACGGCGCGGGCGACAACGACACGGCCACGCCTGGCGCCATCGCCGATCCGTTCGTGCCGCTGGCGCTGCCGGCAGGCGCGGCGGCCATTCCCACGCTGTCGCTGTGGGGCCTGCTGCTGCTGTCGGCGCTGCTGGGCCTGGCGGTGCCGCGCCGTAAAGTTTCAAGCAAAAAGTGCCTCTAGCGCTTGCCAGTCAAGCGCCAGCAGCTATCAAAAAGAGAGAAAACACCATGCATGCTCCCACGCCGCCGCGTTCCTTGCGCTTCCTCGGGCTCGGCCTGCTGCTGGCCTGCGCGGCCGGCGGCGCCCAGGCCGCCATCTGCCGTGCCGCGCCCACGGCCAGCGGCGCGGCCGACGGCTCCACCTGGCAGGACGCGATGACGCTGCCCGCCGCGCTGGCCGCCAGCGGCTGCGACGAAATCTGGCTCAGGCAGGGCATCTACAAGCCGGGCACCCAGCGCTCGGACACGTTCAACATCCCGCGTCCGCTCCAGCTCTACGGCGGCTTCGCGGGCAACGAGACGGAGCGTGAACAACGCAGCAGCAACAGCCGCTTGACGGTGCTGTCGGGCGACATCGACGGCAACGACACCGCGACCGACAACATCGTGCTGGATTACAGCGGCATCGCGGGCGACAACAGCTACCACGTGCTGCGCATCAACCAGGCCGCTGTCGCCCTCGCCTTCACCCCCGCCAACACCGTGATCGACGGGCTGACCATCACCGGCGGACAGGCCGACGGCAGCGGCTGGGAAAACAAAGGCGCGGGTCTGCTTTGCTTGGCTGTGAATGCCAACCGGGAATGCAGCCCGCGCATTGCCAACGTCACCTTCAGCGGCAACCTGGCCGCCAACGAGGGCGGCGGCATGCTCACATACGCCAAAAGCGACGGCAAGAGCAGCCCCGAAATCACCCATAGCACCTTCAGCGGCAATGCGGCCTTGTACGGCGGCGGGCTGGCGGTGGATATCACCATCCTGAGTGACGCCACCACCGGCAGCCCCTCCATTGCCCACTCCACCTTCAGCGGCAATGCGGCCACCGGCGCGGGCAGCATGGGCGGCGCGGTCTATCTCAACGGCACCACGGCTGTCAGCGTGGCGCATGTGACCTTTGCCAACAACACGTCATCCACCTATGGCGGCGCGCTCCACGCTCATGACGGTACCCAGGCCACCATCACGGCGTCGATTTTTTGGGGCAATACCGCCAGCAACGGCAATCAGATCAGCCTGAAAAGTGCCAGCACCAGCCTCGGCGACCTCACGGGCAGCCTTGTGCAAGGCGGCAGCGGCGACATATACGCCTATGCGGGGGCCACGCTTCCCAGCGGCAGCCCCTACGTCACCAACCCAGCTCTCGGCCCGCTGCAAGACAACGGCGGCCCCACCTGGACGATGCTGCCCCCCGTGGGCAGCCAGGCTGCGAACAAAGCCACCTGCACCGCAGGCCAAACCGACCAGCGCGGCGCGGCCCGGCCCACGTTGGCGGGTGCCTGCGACCTGGGCGCGGTGGAGCGGATGGACACCACCCCTTTCCTTTCTGTCGCCTTCACGCCCAGCACCGACCAGGTGCGGCAGATCGCCCTGAGCTGGGCCGCGTCGCCCGAGAGCGTGTACTACCGGGTCACCAGGGTTTCCAACGGGGCCACGGTGTGCCAGACCGCATCGACCGCCTGCCTTCTGACCGGCCTGCCCGATGGCGACAGCGTTGCTTTCAATTTGACGGGCTACTCGGACTTCGGCAACAGCCTTCTGGCGACGGCCTCCGGCCAGACCCTGGCCCTGCCCGCCACGCCCGCAGGCTTCACGGCCACGCCCGGCCTGCGCACCGTCACCCTGGCCTGGAGCACCGCCGCCGGGGCCGACGGCTACGTTGTCACCAACACCACGGGCGGCGGCAGCATCGTGGTGTGCAACGTCACCACCCCGGGCTGCACCGTGCCCGGCCTGGCCGACGGCACCGCGTACACCTTCGCCCTGGCGGCGCGCAACGCGGCGGGCGACAGCGCCGTGGCCGCCACATCGGGCAGCACCTTCGGCCTGCCCGGCGCGCCCACGGGCCTGATCGCCGCGCCGGGCGACGGCAGCGTGCGCCTGCAATGGGCCGCGCCCGCCGATGACGGCGGCAGCACCGTCACCGGCTACACGGTGACGATGGACGGCCAGCCCACCAGTTGCACCGCATCGCCCTGCCGGATCGACGGTCTTGCCAACGGCGCGGCCCTCGGCTTCGAGGTGCGCGCCGTCAACGCCGTCGGCCCCGGCGCGCCCGCGCAGGCCAGCGCCACGCCTGGCTCGCTGGGCAACCCGGCGCTGCCCCTGCCCGGCGGCGGCACGGCGGCTGTGGTCATCGGCGGCAACCCGCCGGGCTGCACGCTCTCGGCCCCGATCACCATCGACGACAACGCGCCGCCCGGCGCCCCCGCCGGGGCCACGCACCCGCTGGGCGTGCTGCGCTTCACCGCCAGCGGTTGCGCGGGCGCCGCGCTGGCCGTGCAGGTGACCTACCCGGCGGGCAGGCTCGCGGGCCTCAAGCCCTACAAGTACGGCCCGCCCCAGCAGGGTGCGAGCGCCGCGTGGTTCCCGTACGGCACCGTCACCGGCGACACCGTGGCCTACACGGTGCAGGACGACGGCACGGGCGACAACGAAACCGCCGCAGCCGGCGTGATCGACGACCCGTTCGTGCCGCTGGCGCTGCCGGTGGGCGGGGTGGGCATTCCCACGCTGTCGCAGTGGGGCGTGCTGCTGCTGTCGGCGTTGTCGGCCCTGCTGGGGCTGGCGGTGCTGCGGCGCAGGGTTTTTTGAATCAAATCGGCCTCCGGCGCTTATCCAGAAGGCGCAAGCAGCTATCAAAACCAGAGTGAATAGAGGGAAACACACCATGCCTGCCCACCGTTCTTCCCCATGGCGCGCCCTGGCCGCCCTGGCCGCGCTGGCCCTGCTGGCGGGGCTGCTGGCGCCCGCGCGGGCCGAGACCGTGGTGTTCTCCGAGGACTTCGGAACGTCCGCATCGGGGGGAGACCCCGCGAACTGCGACACCGGCCTGTCCCAGGGCTGGACGCTGTACAACGTGGATGGCCTGACCCCCGACCCCAACAGTGCCGCGGGCTGGGTGACCGATGCCTGGGTGGTCGATGGATCCATCTTCACCATGGGCAACTGCGCCGCCGTATCGACCTCCTGGTACGCCCCGGTGGGCACTGCGGACGACTGGCTGGTCACGCCGGCCATCGCCGTGCCCACGGTCCACCCGAAGCTGCGCTTTCGCGCGCGGGCGCAGGATGCCAGCTTCCGCGACGGCTACGAAGTCCGCTGGGCCACCGTCAACAGCGTCGCGGCCCTGTCCGCCAACCTCCCCCTGCTCACGGTCGCGCAGGAAGACGGCGCCTGGACGGCGCATGAAATCGACTTGTCGGCCCTCGGCGGCCAGACCGTCTACCTGGCCTTTCGCAACCACTCCAACGACAAGTTCGCCCTGCTCGTGGACGACGTGCAGGTGGTGAGCGTGCCGCAGCACGACGCCCAGGTGGCCGCCGCGCTGCGCCCCCATGCCAGCCTGCTGCGCCTGCCCCAGGGCCAGGCCATGCCCCTGCAACTGGGCGCCACCGTGCGCAACGGCGGGGCCGCCGCCATCACCAACGCGGTGGTCACGGCGCAGGTGCTGCTGGACGGGGCCCCGGTGCACAGCGCGCAGGCCGCCGCCGTGGCGAGCCTGGCCCCCGGCGCCACGGCCGACGTGGCCATGGCCCCCTACACCGTTGCCGGGACGGGCACGGTCACCGTGCGGTACAGCGTGGCCATCGACGAGGCCGACGACGATCCCGGCAACGATGCCATGGTCTCCGCAAGCCTGGAGGCGACGCCGTGGGAGATGGGCGCCGACGACGGCGCGCGCGTGCTCACCGTCGGCGTCGGCGCGGCCGGGGGCGGGCTGATCGGCACCCAGTACCACCTGGCGCAGCCCGGCTGGGTGCATGCCATCCGCTACTACGCGAGCGGGGACCGGCCCGACCTGGCGGGCGCGGGCATCACCGGCGAAATCCGCGCCATGAGCGCGGGCACGCCCGGTGCGCTGCTCGCGCGCACGCTGCCCCATGCCGTGCCCACGCCGCCCGTGGCGGGCTTCGTTGACCTGCCGCTGGCCGCGCCGCTGCTGCTGGCCGCAGGGGACTACTACTTCGGCCTGGCCGAACCCGCGGGCACCGCCCTGGACCTGGGCATGTCGGCCGCGCTGTACCAGCCCGGGCGCAACTGGGTGCAGGCCCCGCCCACGGTCCCCGGCTGGAGCTTGGCGGAAAGCCAGGGCGCGCTTTTCGCCCGCGCGCTGATGCTGCGCGTGCTGTTCGGCCCGCCCGACACCCAGCCCCCGTCCACCACGGACGGCCCCACGGTGGCGCCGCCCGCCGCGGGCGCCGCCACGGCCAGCGCCAGCGTGACCGTGGACGAGCCTGCCACCGGCTACTGGCAGGTGCTGCCCGCCGCCACCGCCGCGCCCTCGGCGGCAGATTTGCAGGCCGGCGGAACGCCGGTCGCCCTGGACGGCGCGGTGGCCGCCGCCATCCCGATTGCCGGCCTCGTGCCGGGCACCGCCTACCGCTTCCACTTCGTCGCGCGCGACGTGGCGGGCAACCTGCAGCCCGGTGTGGCCAGCGTGCCCTTCGCCGTGCCTCTGGACACGTCCGGCCTGGCCCTGCCCGGCGGCGGCACGGCCCAGGTCACGGTGAGCGACGACGGGGGCGGCACCTGCGCCTTCACCCACGCGCAGTTTGTGCCCAGCGCGTCGGTGGCCGACCCGCTGCCCCCGGGGGTGAGCCTGGCGGGCGACCTGTTCGACTTCGTGCTCGACGGCTGCGCGGCCGGGGCCACGGCCACCATCGGCATCACCTACCCCCAACTGCCCGCGGGCGCGCAGTACTGGAAGCACGGCCCGCGCGACGGCCAGCCCACGGGCTGGTACCGCCACCCCGCCACGGTCAGCGGCAACACCGTCACCTTCTCCATCACCAACGGCGGCGATGGCGACGACGACCTGGACGCGAACAACGGCCAGATCGTGGACGCGGGCGGCCCCGCGCTGCTGGCGGCGGGGGGCGCGGCGGGCATTCCCACGCTGTCGCAGTGGGGCGTGCTGCTGCTGTCGGCGTTGTCGGCCCTGCTGGGGCTGGCGGCGCTGCGGCGCAGGAATTCAAGCCCAATGGGCCGCTAGCCCTTGTGCGATGGCCGCAACCAGCTATTGATTCAGGAGCGATCTCCGATGCCATTCCGACGGCGTGCACCCCAACCGCGCCTTGAACAGCTTGCTGAAGCCCGACGGGTCGGCAAAGCCGCAGTGCCACGCCACCGCGCCCAGGTTCGGGCGCGGGCCTTGCTCGATGAGGTGCCGGGCCCGCTGCAGGCGGATGTCGCGCAGCGTGTCCATCACCGCCAGCCCGGCCGCCGCGAAGGCCTCGTACAGCCGGGTGCGCGAGCAGCCCGCGGCCTGGGCGATCGCGGCCACGTCCAGCGCATGCCGGTGGGCGTGCTGTTCCATGAAGCGCAGCGCCGCCGCACGGCGGCCCGCGTGCAGGCTGCCGGCCGGGTCGGGCAGGTCGGTGCCCATGCCCTGGCGGCCCAGGTTGCGCAGCGTGAGCAGCGCCAGGGCGCGCGTGGCGTCCAGCAGGCCCGTGTATTCGGCGGCGTCCAACCGGGCGCCCGGGCGCAGCAGCAGGGCCATGTGGCCCATCTGGCTGGCCAGGGCGGGGGCCAGCGCGCAGCGCGCGGGCGTGACGACCTGGGTGGCCGGTTCGCGGCCCAGCGCGGCGCGCACGTCGCCGTACGGCAGGGCGATGAAGGCCTGCCGCGTGCCCTGGCCCCAGCGGTAGTGGCCGGCCTCGCGCGTGACGCACAGGCCCATCGCGCCCAGGTCCATGCGCGGGTGCGTGTCGGGCAGCATCTCGCCGGACTGGATGAGGGAGAGCACCACCATGTCCTCGGGCTGCTGCCAGCGCGGGCCGGTGCGCATGTCGTAGGCGGACGACTGCGTAGTGCCCATGGCGCAGTGGCCGCTGTCCAGCAGGGTCAGCTCGGCATCCAGCGGCACGCCGGGCGCGGGCTCGTAGCCCACCCAGCGGTGGGCGATCTCGTGCCAGGCACCCCTGCGCAGGGATGGCTCCAGATCGGCGGTGCGAAAGCGCAGCGGCCGGGTGGATGGCGGGGGGGCGGACATGCGCCGGATTCTAGTGACGGCCCTGGCGCGCGGGCCGCCGCGGGGCGCTGCCCGGCCTGCGGAAATTCAATGCATCGGGCCACCAGCGCCCGCCAGTAAAGCGCTTGAAGCTATCAAAAACAAAGCAATGGAAAGCAAGAACACCATGCCTGGAACTTCCCTCCCCCTGGGGCGCGGCCTGCGCGCCACCCTGGCGGCGCTGTGCTGCGCGGCGGCGGGCGCCGCGCTGGCGCAGCCGTCCTGCGTGGGCGTCAACCTCACCACGGCGGGCCAGTCCACCTGCATCGTGCCTGCAGGCGTGCAGGGGCTGACCTACACCGTGGTGGGCGGCAACGGCGGCAAGAGCGGCCGCTCGCCCTCGTCCCAGCGGCTGGGCGGCAAGGGCGCCAGCATCACCGGCGTGCTGCCGGTCACGCCGGGCGCCACGCTCTACCTCAGCGTGGGCGGCAACGGAGCGGAGGGGGATGGCAGCGGCACCCTGCCCAACGGCGGCGGGGGCGGGGGCTATTCCTCCATCGGGCAGGCGGGCTACGCCAGCGGCCCGCTGGTCATCGCGGCGGGCGGCGGGGGCGGCGGCTACTCGGGAGGCGCCAGCGCCGATGCCGACGGCCCCACGGTGGCGGGCCGCACCGCGCTGCGGGGCTCGGGGGCCGTGGGCGGCGCGGGCGAGGGCGCGCAGCTCTCCGTCGGCGCGGGCGGCAATGGCGGCGACCTGGGCAGCCCCGGTGCCAGCGGCGGCAATGGCGCCGGCGCTGGCGGCGGCGGGGGCGGCGGCGGGTGGGGCGGGGCAGGGGGCGCGGGCGGCAACAGCACCAACCCCGGCAACCTTTCCGGCGCGGCGGGCGGCGCCAACGGCGGCGGCATGGGCGGAGGGGCTTACGGCACCGGCTCCTATGGCGGCGGTGGCGGGGGCGGCGGCTACGCGGGCGGCGGGGGCAGCAGCGTTTACAGCGGCGGCGCGGGCGGCTCCAGCTTCGTGCCCACGGGCGGAACCTGGGGCCTGGGTAACGGCACGCCGCGCATCGTGCTCGGCCTGGCGGGGCCGCTGGCCGCCACGCAGGCGGCCACGGGCATCAGCGCCACGGGCGCCACGCTGAACGCCACGGTCACGGCCCAGGGCGGCGCGGTGGCGGCAATCTCCCTGCGCTACGACACGTCGCAGGCTACGGTGAACGGCGGCGGGGGCGCCACGGCCTCGGCCACGCCCTCGAACGTGAACGTGGGCGCCGGCGCCGTCGCCGTGAGCGCCACGGTGGGCGGGTTGAGCCCGGCCACCACCTACTACTACCGCGTGCAGGTGTCCGACGTCAATATGGCCACCGCCCTGGGCGGCGTGCTGTCGTTCACCACCAGCCCCGTCGCGCCCGGCGCGCCGCAAAACGTCAGCGCCACGCCGGGCGACGGCAGCGCGCGCATCGCGTGGGATGCGCCGGCCAGCAACGGCGGCAGCGCCATCACCGGCTACGCGGTCACGGTGGGCGGCGGCGCCACCGCGTGCACCGCGTCGCCCTGCACCGTCACGGGCCTGGACAACGGCACGCTCTACACCTTTGCCGTGCATGCAACCAACACGGCGGGCGACGGCCCCGCCGCCCAGGCCACGGCCACGCCCGCCATGCTGGGCTCGGCCAACCTGCCGCTGCCCGGCGGTGCGGGCAGCGCGCAGGTGGCGATCGGCGGCAACCCGCCGGGCTGCACGCTCTCGGCCCCGATCGCCATCGACGACAACGCGCCGCCCGGCGCCCCCGCCGGGGCCACGCACCCGCTGGGCGTGCTGCGCTTCGCCGCCAGCGGCTGCGCGGGCGCCGCGCTGGTGGTGCAGGTGACCTACCCGGCGGGCAGGCTCGCGGGCCTGGTGCCCTACAAGTACGGCCCGCCCCAGGCGGGCGCGAGCGCGGCGTGGTTCCCGTTCGGCACCGTTACCGGCGACACCGTGGCCTACACGGTGCAGGACGACGGCGCGGGCGACAACGACACCGCCACGCCCGGCGCCATCGCCGATCCGTTCATGCCGCTGGCGCTGCCCGCGGGCGCGGCAGGCATTCCCACGCTGTCGCCATGGGGCGTGCTGCTGCTGTCGGGGCTGCTGGGGGTGCTGGCGCTGCGGCGCAGGGTTTAAGGGGCGGCACCTGCCAGCCAGGCGCAAGCAGCGGTCTTTTTTGCTTACCAAGAAACGTCACAAGGAGAAAAACACATGCCATCCAAACGTGGAGTGCTCGGGCTGATCCTGGCCTTCCTGGCGCTGTGCGCGCCCGTCGCCAGGGCCCAGGTCTTCTGGGCCAACTTCAACAACGCCGCGGGCTCGGCGCTCGGCAGCGCGGCACTCGATGGGACGGGGACCAACGCCGCCTTCATTCCCGGCGCCTCGGGGCCGTGCGGCGTGGCCACCGATGGCACCGAGGTGTTCTGGGCCAACTGGGCGTCGAGCACCATCGGCCGGGCCAACGCCGACGGTTCCGGCGCGAACCAGGCGTTCATCGCCGCGTCCACGGCGGGCTGCGGCGTGGCCATCACCAGCCAATACGTCTTCTGGGCCAACACCGGCTTTGGCGCGGGCACCACGATCGGGCGGGCCAACCGGGACGGTTCCGGCGCCGACAACAACTTCATCACGGGAGCGCACGGCCCCTGCGGCGTGGCCGTGGATGGAACCTACGTCTATTGGGCCAACAACGCCACCGGGACGATCGGCCGTGCCCGCCTGGATGGCACGGACGTGGACGACGCGTTCATCCCCGGTGCGGGCTCCTTCCTGTGCGGCGTGGCCGTGGACGCCGGGCACGTGTATTGGGCCAATGCCTTCGGCGGCTCCACGATAGGCCGGGCCAGCATCGACGGAACCGGCGCCGATGCGAATTTCATCAGCGGGCTGGGCAGCCCCTGCGGCGTGGCCGTGGACAGCAACTACGTCTACTGGGCGAGTTCGGGCACCGGGCCGATTGGCCGCGCCCTGCTGGACGGCAGCGCGGCCAATACCGCATTCATCCCCACGGGCGGGGCCCCGTGCGGCGTGGCCGTGTTCCGGAAGGCGCTGCCCTCCGCGCCCGCTGCCGTGCCCGCGCTGTCGCCCGGGGTGCTGGCGCTGCTCGGGCTGCTGTCGGCGCTGCTGGGCTGGGCGGCGCTGCGCCGGAGGCATACAAGCAAAAAGTGCCTCTAGTGCCCACCAGTCAAGCGCAATCAGCTATCAAAACAAGAGTTATTTGGAGCACTACCTCATGCCAGCCCAGCCCCTTGCGCGCCTGCGCGTCACGCTGCAGGACGATGGTGGCACGGCGAACGGCGGGCACGACAGCACGAGTGCCGACTTCACCATCTTCCTCGACCCCACGCCCGTGGCCCGCAACCTCAACATTGCGGCGCCGTGGAAGCAGATCTACCTGCCCGTCGCCCTGGTGGCGCTCGATGCCGATTCGTACGACGGCCGGGGCTTTGTCTGGCTCGAAGACCCCTTCCCCTGGCCCGTCTTCTGCGTGCGCACCGCGCCCAGCCACGGGTTCCTCACGGACCACGTGGCCTCGCGCGACCCCGACAAGGACGGCCCCGGCGTGATCCGCTACGCCAGCAAGAGCTTGCGCTTTGACTACCGGCTGCCCCAGACCGGCATGGTCAAGGCGGGCACCCGGGCCGCGGCGGGCCAGGTCACCGTGCAGCCCAAGGACCAAACCTTCGTCATGACGATCCCGGCGCAAGGCGTGTACCCGCTCGGCGCGCCGGGCTACGATCACAACTTCGTCGCCACCTTCTGCTGGGTGCCGTACAGCTCCACCTGGGTGGGCAGCGACACCTTCACCTACGACGTGATCGACCCCGACGGCTACGTGAGCGGCACCGTCAGCGTGGGCATCGAAATCTTCGAGATCTGATCATGACGAACGCTACCAAAAATAGAGCTTCCAGCGCCTGCCACACAAGCGCTACCGGCCCAAAAGGCTTGCAGCTTCTGCTGCCCTGCCTGCTGCTGTCCATGCCCGCCGCGCAGGCGGCCACTACCGTGACCGACGGCGCCACCGCCCTCACGTGGAGCGCCTGCGCCTGGGGCCAGGCGGCAGCGGGTAATGCCTGCACCGGCAGCGCCGCGCCGCTCACCTGGCCGCTGGCCCTGGCCGCTGCGCAGCAGGCCAACACCGCCGCCTGGCTGGGCCACACCGACTGGCGCGTGCCCAACCGCACCGAGCTGGAGTCGCTGGTGCAACTGGGCGCCAGCCCCGCCATCGACACGGCGGCGTTCTCAGGCGGCAGCGGCGCGTACTGGAGCAACACCAGCTACCAAGGCGCCCCCGCCCAGGCGTGGAGCGTGGACTTCACTGAGGGCGACAGCCTGCCCGCCGCCAAGACCGCGCAGCTCGCCCTGCGCCTGGTGCGCGGCGGCGCGGGCGCCAGCGCCTACGCGCTCAACCCCACGGCCGCGCTGCCGCTGCCCGGCCCCGGCGGCGGCACGGCTCAGGTGCTGCTCAGCAGCTCCAGCGGGGGCTGCTACTTCAGCGCCTCGCCGCAGTTCAAGGCCAACGACATTGCCGACCCGCTGCCCCCCGGCGCAACGCTCGCGGGCGCGCTGTTCGACTTCACGCTTGACGGCTGCGCCCCGGGCGAAACGGCCACCCTGCGCATCACCTATCCCCACTTGCCCGCGGGCGCGCAGTACTGGAAGCACGGCCCCACGCAGGCCGACACCACGGCGCACTGGTACCGGCACCCGGCCACGGTGAGCGGCAACACCGTCACCTTCTCCATCACCAACGGCGGCGACGGCGACGACGACCTGGACGCGAACAACACCCAGATCGTGGACGCGGGCGGCCCCGTGGTGCTGGGCGGCGGCGCGGCGGGCATTCCCACGCTGTCGCAGTGGGGCGTGCTGCTGCTGTCGGCGCTCTCGGGCCTGCTGGGGCTGGCGGCGCTGCGCCGGAAAAATACAAGCAAAAAGTGCCTATAGCGCCCGCCAGCCAGGCGCAAGAAGCTATCAAAACAAGAGTTATTTGGAAAGCCATTCCATGCCAGTCCATCCCCTTGCGCGCACCCTGACGCTGGCCGCCTGCATGGCCTGGGGCGGCCCTGCGTTCGCGGCGGCGGCCCTCAACGACACGGGCCAGGCGCAGTGCGCCAGCGGCGCCAGCATGGCCGCCTGCGGCACGGCGACGGCAGGGCAGGACGGTGCCCAGGGCCGCGACGCGCAGGCCACGGCGGGCCAGCTCGCCAAAGCGGGCGCGGGCGCGGCGGGCTTCGACTTCACGGCGCTCGATGCCTTGGGCGCGGCGGTGGCGCCGGGCGCGCACGAGTGCGTGGCCGACAACGTCACGGGCCTGGTCTGGTCCACCGAAACCCTGGCCGCGCAAAGCTGGGCCGACGCCAGCGCCATCACCGGCACCAACCGCTGCAGCGTGGGCACCGGCTGGCGCCTGCCCACGCGGCGCGAACTGCTGTCCATCGTGCACCATGGGGCGAGCGGCCCGGCCATCGACGGCGACTACTTTCCCGCCACGCAAAGCGCGCCCTACTGGAGCAGCGACACGCAAGGCGGCAGTGCCTGGGCGGTGGACTTCAACGACGGCGCCACGCAGCGGCTCGACCCCGCGCAGCCCCACGCCGCGCGCCTGGTGGCGCGGCCCGTGAACGAGGCGCCCACCATCACCCTGGGCGCGGCGGAGATCGTGCTGTCCAACAACGAAATGCCCGGCCCGCGCAGCTACCCCGGCTGGGCCACCGGCATCAGCCCCGGCCCGGCGCGCGAGGCCGGGCAGCACCTCACCGCCACCGTGCGCCTGCTGCCCGTGCCGGGCGAAAAGACGCTGACCTTCGACGTGCCCCCCGCCATCGACCCGGCCACGGGCGACCTGACCTTTACCGTGGAGCACCGCATCTACCCCAAAGGCCAGTTGCCCATCTATGACCCGCACCTCCCCCAGGACCAATGGCCGGTGGAGGACGTTTTCTACTGGGCCTCCGCCGCCGGGCGCGTGCGGGTGGAAGTGACGCTGCAAGACGACGGCGGCACGGCAGACGGCGGCGTGGACACCACTGTCAAGACCTTCGACATCGCCATCTCGCCCGTGCCCCTGCCCTTCGACGTGATCATCAAGCACCCGTGGCGGGCCGCCTGCATCCCCGTCACCATGCACGCGCAGGACATCGACACCGACCCCACGGTGAGCGTTACCTATCCCCTGCGCTACTACCCGCTGTTCCGCATCAAGACGTACCCGACCAAAGGCTTCCTGACCGATTACGTGGCGCGCCGCACGCCCGACGGCGACGAGGCGATCCGCTTTGCCAGCGCACGCGGCAGCTTTGACTACGTGCTGCCCAAGACCGGCATGGTCAAGGTGGGCACGCAAGCCGCCGCCAGGGTCGTGCCCAGCCCCGCCCGCACCGCTGCACTGGTTGCCAAATCCACCGCATCCACCAGCGGCATCAGCGTGCCCCTGGGCGACACGGTGGATTCCGTGCCCGACAACGTCGGCATCACCGGCCACCGCGCGCCCGTGCCCGGCCCCGTCAGCCCCTGGGGCTTCTTCGCCGACACCCTCTGCTACGTGCCCTTCAGCACCACCTTCACCGGCTCCGACGTCTTCACCTATACGGTGGTGGACGTGGATGGCAACGAAAGCGCGCCCGCCAGCGTGAACATTGAAATCTACGAGGTGAACCCGTGAATGCGCTCCCCAGCAAAGCGGCCCGCACCCTGGTGCTGGCGGCCTGCATGGCCGGGTGCGCGCTGGCCTGTGCGGGCACCCTCAACGACACAGGCCAAACCCAATGCGCAAGCGCCGCCAGCATGGCCGCCTGCACCGCCGCAGCCGCTGGGCAAGACGGCGCCCAGGGCCGCGACGCGCAGGCCACGGCGGGCCAGCTTGCCAAGGCGGGTGCGGGCGCGGCGGGCTTCGACTTCACGGCGCTCGATGCCTTGGGCGCGGCGGTGGCGCCGGGTGGGCACGAGTGCGTGGCCGACAACGTCACGGGCCTCGTCTGGTCCACCGAAACCCTGGCCGCGCAAAGCTGGGCCGACGCCAGCGCCATCACCGGCACCAACCATTGCAGCGTGGGCACTGGCTGGCGCCTGCCCACGCGGCGCGAGCTGCTGTCCATCGTGCACCACGGCGCGAGCGGCCCGGCCATCGACAGCACGTATTTCCCTGCCACGCAAAGCGCGCCCTACTGGAGCAGCGATGCGGCGGCAGGCGGCACTGCCTGGGCGGTGGACTTCAACGACGGCGCCACGCTGCGCGACGCCGTGGCGCAGCCCCATGCCGTGCGCCTGGTGGTGCGCCCCGTGAACGAGGCCCCCACCATCACCCTGGGCGCCAACATCGTGGTGCCGCAAGGCGACGAGCCCGGCCCGCGCCGCTACCCCGCCTGGGCCACCGGCATCAGCCCCGGCCCGGCGCGCGAGGCGGGCCAGCACCTGACGGCCACCGTGGAGCTGCTGCCGTTGCAGCCGGGCGACCCCAAGGCGCTGGAATTCGAGGTGCCCCCCGCCATCGACCCGGCCACGGGCGATTTGACCTTCACCATCCAGCACCGCATCGCCAACTACGACGCGCAGGCCCGCCCCACCCAGGACTATTGGGTCTCCTCCGCCGGGCTGGCGCGCCTGCGCGTCACGCTGCAGGACGACGGCGGCACGGCAGGCGGCGGGCAAGACAGCGTGAGCGGCGACTTCACCATCTTCCTCGACCCCGTGCCCAGCGTCCTGGAGGTGAACATCAAACACCCCTGGAAGCCCGCCTGCGTCCCCTTCACCATGGGCGCGATGGACCCGGACACCGACTGGGTCATCCCCGACGACTGGTACCACGGCGCGCCCTGGTGGCCTTACCCCACGTTCAAGTTCCTCACCTACCCGTCCAACGGCTTCATCACCGACTACGTGTCGTTCCGCACGCCCGACGGCGACGAAGCCATCCGCTTCGCCAGCGCACGCGGCAGCTTCGACTACGTGCTGCCCAAGACCGGCATGGTCAAGGTGGGCACCCAGGCCGCCAGCGCGCAGGCTGCCGTCAAGGCCGTCGTGCAAGACCCGCTGCCCGGCATCGAGGAGGTGATGGAGCCGCGCCCCGCGCACATCACCTGGCTCAACGGGCAAACCTCCGGCCCGAGCTTCAACTTCGCCATGACCTGGTGCTATGTGCCCTTCAGCAGCACCTTCGTCGGCTCCGACACCTTCACCTACCAGGTCACCGACCCGGATGGCAACGTGAGCGCGCCTGGCGTGGTCAGCATCGAAATTTTCCAGAATTGAGGGCGCGCTTGTGGGAGCTGGCGGCGCTGCGGCGCAGGCATTGAAGCCTCTGCCGCAGTACCATGCGAAGCAGACCTGCCAACAACCCAAAGAAAAGGTCAGCGCGGGCAGGCCATCCCCCCCACATCCACGAACCAAGGGCAACATGCCAAAAAAACACCTGCTCGCGGCGCTTCTCGCAGCCGCATGGGGCTGCGCGCACGCGCTTCCGCTGTGCGTCAGCGCAGTGGCCTACACCACGCCCGGCGCTAACTCCTGTGTCGTTCCGCCGGGCGTCACGTCCATGGACATCGTCGTGGTGGGCGGCGGGGGCGGCGGCAGTGTCACTGGTGCCAATGGCGGCGCGGGCGCGCAGGTCAGCGTGAGCGGCTACGCCGTTGTGCCCGGGGCCACGGTGGACCTGTATGTCGGCGGCGGCGGCGGCCGGGGCGGTGGCATTGGCGGCCTTGGCGGCGACGCAGACGGCGGCGCTGGCGGCGGCGTCCCCAGCGGTCTCGTCGGCGGCGGCGGCGGTGGCGGCAGCAGCCAAGTCAATGCAGGAGCGGCCAACCAAATCATTGCGGGCGGCGGCGGTGGCGGCGGCGGCTCCGGCTACAACGGCGGCTACCTCGGCGGTGACGGCGGCAACGGCGGCTTCCCCGGCAGCAACGGCGGTGGCCTCGCGACCGGCGGCATCGGCGGTGGCGCAGGCGCCGGCGGCGGTGGCGGCAGCGCCGGTGCCGCCGGCACTGGCGGCCCCGGCTTGATCGGCACCGCCGGTTCCACCAGCGCCGGCGGTATGGGCGGCTACGGCAGCGCGGGTGGCTTTGGCCCCGGCAGCGGTGGCGGCGGCGGTGGCGGTGGGTACGGCGGCGGTGGCGGCGGTGGCGGCAGTGCCTATGACACTGTCTTCCTCACCTTTGGCGGCGCTGGCGGCGGCGGGGGCGGGGGCAGTACAGGCCCGGCAGGGGCTGCGATCACGGTCGCCAGCAACGGCGGCGCCACCAGCGCCCCCAGCGGCGGCGATGGCTCCATCCTGCTGACGTTTGCCGCAGCGGTGCCTGTGGCAACGGCTGTGCCCGCCCTTTCCGGGTGGGGCGCGCCCCTGCTGGGGGCCTTGCTGGCGGGTGCGGCCTGCCTGTCCCTGCGGAAAAGAAAAACCTGGGCGCTGGCCTCTTCCAACACATCCAACCCCTGAAAGGAGGCTGCGATGCCGCTCCCCTTCCTGCGCGCCTGCCGCGCTGCCGCGCTGTTCCTGGCGGTGTTCCTGCCGCTGTCCCCGGCCTGGGCCGCCACCCCCACGGTCACGTCCGTGGTGGTGCCTGCAAACGGAACGTACGTCTACGGGCAGAACATCGACTTCACGGTGAACTGGGACACGAACGTCACCGTCACCGGCACGCCGCAGCTTGCCCTCACGTTCAACACCGGCGGAACGAAGTATGCCGACTACGTGAGCCAGCCCACGGCGAACACCATGCTGTTCCGCTACTCGCTGGTCCAGGGCCTGGTGGACGGGGACGGCATCGCCGTCGGCGCGCTCACGCTCAATGGCGGCACCATCGAGGAAACCGCCACCAACGACCCCGCCGACCTGACGCTCAACAGCATGGGATCGACCGCAAACGTGCTGGTGGACACGGTGACGCCAACGCTGCCAGCCGCCAACATCGTGGTGGGCAACCAGTTCGACCCGCAGTTGATCGTCATGACCTTTTCCACCGGCCAGGTGCTCAACGGCGGCGGTGTGCTCAAGACCATCGACGCCTCCACGCTGGGCAACCCGGCCGACTGGGTGGTGACCAGCCACGACGGCTCCATCACCTTCGTGCCCGCGGCCGTCAGCCTGTCGGCAGGCAGGATCGTGCGCCTCACGCTGCCGCCCGTGGACGGGGGCAATCTCGCCACCATGGTGACCAACGCGCTGGCGGTCGGCCACTTGAAGGTCACGCCGCCCACCACGCTGGCCGATTCCATTGGGGACACCTACGCCAGCGGCCTGGTGACCGAAAGCGGCGCCTCCCACATCCTGGACGTGACGCCGCCGAACATCAGCGCGCTCAGCCTCGCCAGCGTGTCGGCGGGCGCCGCCGCGCTCACGCTCACCACCTCGGAAAAGGTGCGGGGCTTCTGGATCGCCGTGCCCACGGGCTCGCCCGCGCCGACCGAGGCCCAGGTCATGCTGGGCGCGAACTACGGCGCCGTGACCGTGCTGGCCCACGGCATTGCCGGGGTGGCCATGGGCGCGGGCGTGGGGTTGGACGCTGCGGGGCTGCCCGCGGGCACAGAGCTGGACTTCTACGTGGCGGCCAACGACGCGGCGGGCAACGCGGCGGGCACCGTGCTCATGCTCCACTTCGTGGTGCCGCAGCCGCCGGGCATTCCCACGCTGTCGCCAGGGGGTGTGCTGCTGCTGGCGGCGCTCTTGGCCTTGCTGGGGTTTGCGGCCCTCACCCGCGCCGCGACGACACCACGATCCCGCCCACGATGAGCACGAACGCCGCGCCGTGGTACGGGTGAGGCGCCTCGCCCAGGAAGGCCGCCGATAGCAGCGCCGCGAACAGCGGCGTGAGGTTGGAGAAGAACCCCGCCACGGCGGGCCCCGCGCGCTGCACGCCCATGCCCCAGCAGCGGTAGGCCACGATGGCCGGCCCCACGGCGATGAACAGCAGCGCCGCCGCCAGCGGCAGGCCCCAGGCGATCTGCGTGCGCCCCGCCGCCCATTCGCCGCCCGCGAACAGGCCCGACCAGGCCAGGCCGAACACGAGCTGCGCCATCAGAAAGCCCGCCCAGTCGCCGCGCAGGGCCGCGGGCTCCGTGGTGCGCGCCAGCAGCCAGCTGTAGAGCGCCCACGACGCGGTCGCCAGCAGCATGAACAGATCGCCCGGCACCAGCCGCAGCGTGAGCAGTTGCCCCCACTCGCCCCGGCTGAGCACCAGGAGCACGCCGCACATCGACAGCAGTGCGCCTGCGAGCTGCCTGCGCGTGACGGGCGCGCCGAAGCACAGCGCGCCCATGCCCAGCATCCACACGGGCATGCTGGAGCCCACCAGCGTCACGTTGATGGGCGTGGACGTCTGTAGCGCCAGGTACTGCAGCGCGTTGTAGCAGCCCACGCCCAGCAGCCCCAGCACCGCGTAGCGCCGCCAGTGCGGCCACAGCGGGCTGCCCGCGCGCAGCACGCGGTGCGCCAGCGGCAGCAGCAGCGCGAAGGCCAGCGCCCAGCGCAGGAAGTTGAGCGTGATCGGCGGCACCAGTTCGTGCACCAGGCGGCCCACCACGGCGTTGCCCGCCCACAGCAGCGGGGCGGTGGTGAGCAGGGCGGCCGTGCCGGGCGTGAGCTTGTGTGTCATGCCCAGACTGTAGCGGCCCGCTCTCTGCAAGGCTGACGGATTCGTGGCAGGATGCCCCCGCTTGTTTTGTTATAGGAGCCCCGCGCCATGAGTCTCGCCGTCCAGATCCGCCAGCATGGCGGCCCCGAAGAACTCCAGATCGTCGATGTGCAGGTGGGCGACCCGGGCCCGGGCGAGGTGCGTATCCGCCACCACGCCATCGGCCTGAACTTCATCGACGTGTACCACCGCACGGGCCTGTACCCCTTGAAGATGCCGGCCACCATCGGCATGGAGGGCGCGGGCGTGATCGAGGCCGTGGGTGCGGGTGTCACGCACCTGAAGGCGGGCGACCGCGCGGCCTATGCCAGCAACCCGCCCGGCAGCTACAGCGAGGTGCGCGTGATGCCCGCCCAATGCGTGTGCAAGCTGCCCGACGCGATCAGCTTCGAGACCGGCGCGGCCATGATGCTCAAGGGCCTCACGGCACAGTACCTGCTCAAGAAGGCGCGGCCCGTGGAGGGGCTGGAGCCAGGCGACCACGTGCTGTTCCACGCGGCCGCGGGCGGCGTGGGCCTGATCGCCTGCCAGTGGGCCAAGGCGCTGGGCCTGCAGCTCATCGGCACCGCGGGCTCGGACGCCAAGTGCCAGCTCGCGCTGGCCAATGGCGCCGCGCACGCCATCAACTACGCCACCGAGGACTTCGCCGCGCGCGTCAAGGAGATTACCGGGGGCAAGGGCGTGAAGGTGGTGTACGACTCGGTGGGCAAGGACACCTGGGACAAGTCCCTCGACTGCCTGCGCCCCTTCGGCCTGATGGCGAGCTTCGGCAACGCCTCGGGCCCCGTGGCGCCGTTCGCGCCGGGCAGCCTGGGCGCCAAGGGCTCGCTCTACGTCACGCGGCAGACGCTGTTCACCCACATCGCCACGCGCGAGGCCACGCAGCAGATGGCCGACGACCTGTTCGCCGTGGTGGCGAGCGGCCAGGTGAAGATCCACATCGCCCAGCACTACGCCCTGGCCGACGTGCAGCAGGCCCACCGCGACCTGGAGGCGCGCAAGACCACGGGTTCCACCATCCTGACCCTGCCGTGACGGCCGCCGCGCCCGCCTGGGTGGCCACTGCCCGTGCGCAGGCCCGGCGTCCGCCGCGCGCGCCCCGCCTGCCGCTGCGGGTGGCCGGGCGGGCCGTGGGCTCGGTGGAGGAGGGTGTTTTGAATCAAATCGGCCTCCAGCCCTTATGGGCCATGCGCTGGCAGCTATTAAAAAAAGAGTCTGCATGGCACCTGGACGGCCCCGGCGACCCCACGCCCGCGCTCAACGCCCTGGCCCAGGCTCTGCGCACCGCGGGCCGCTGCGGCCCGTGGCGCAACGAGCAACTGGCCGTGTGCAGCATTGAGGGCGAGCGCGTCGGCATCATCGAGCGCGGCGCCGTGCGCCCACTGGGCCTGGCGACGCAGGCCGTGCACCTGGTCGCCTCGGCGCCCGATGGCCGTATGTGGGTGCAGCAGCGCGCCTTCGACAAGCCCAACAACCCAGGCCAGTGGGACACGCTGATGGGCGGCATGGTCTCGGCCGCCGACAGCCTGCGCGAGGCCCTGGCGCGCGAGACCTGGGAAGAGGCCGGCCTGCGCGTGGATGCGCTGCAGGGTGTGGCGCACGGCGGGCACGTGGATTTCGCCCAGCCCAGCGACGAGGCCGACGGCTGCGGCTACATGGTCGAGCGCATCGACTGGTTCCGCGCCACGGTGCCCGAGGGCGTGGAGCCCGCGAACCAGGATGGCGAGGTGGCCTGTTTCGAGCTGCTCGCGCGCGATGCATTGCTGGAGCGGCTGGCGGCAGGGGCGTTCACGCCGGAGGCCGCCCTCATCCTCGCCGCGGCGCTGGGCTGGTAGCCTGCTGGCGCGCGCGGGCGACGCCGCGCACCAGATCCCACACCCGCTGCGCGAGCGGCGCCAGCGCCCGGTTGCGCCGGTGCACGAGCACGATGTCCCGGTCCACGCGCGGCAACAGGGGCCGCACGGCCAGGTGCGGCAGGCCCTCGGGCGGCAGCGCCAGCGTGGGCACCACCGACACGCCCAGGCCCGCGTCGAGCATGCGGAAGATCGTGGTGGGGTGGCCCACCTCCTGCGCCACCTGGGCGTGCACGCCCTGCGTAGCCAGCGCGCGGTCGATCAGGCGGCGGCTGCCCGAGGCGTGGTCCAGCAGCACCAGCGGCTCGCCCGCGAGGTCGGTCCAGCGCACCTGGCGCCGCCGTGCCAGGCGGTGCGTGGGCGGGCAGGCCAGGCAGAAGGGCTCGCTGTAGACGGGCTCGCAGTGCAGCGCCTCGCGGTCGCTCGGGTCGATGACCACGCCGAAGTCCACCTCGCCCGAGAGCACGCTGGCCAGCACGTCGTTCTGGATGCGGTCGAGCAGCACCACCTGCACGCCGGGCAGCTCGCGCTGGCAGCGCGCGATGCAGTCGGGCAGCAGGTTGGCCGACAGCGTGGGGCTGCTGGCCACGCGCACGCGGCCGTGCAGCGCAGTGGCCATGCCGCGCACGTCGAGCAGGGTGGATTCCAGGTCTTCGAGCACGCGCGGCAGCCGTGCGGCGAGGCGGCGGCCCGCGTCGGTCAGCTCCACCTCGCGTGTCGTGCGGTTGAGCAACTGCAGCCCGAGCTGCGCCTCCAGCTCGGTGATGCTGCGACTCACGGCGGGCTGGGTCAGGCCGATCTCGCCGCCCGTGCGGCTGAAGTTGCGCGTGGCGGCGACCGAGAGGAAGACCTCGAGTTGGCGCAGGGTGATATTCATGAGTAGGAATCATAAAACCATCAGAGAAATCAATTTCTCTTTGGAATGCGGATAGGCTCCAATCGGGGCCTTGCTTCACTCCACGCCCCTGCCATGGCCCGCTCCCGCTTCCTGCCCGACAACTTCACCCTGGCGCTGGTCGCCACCGTGGCGCTTGCCAGCCTGCTGCCCGCGTCGGGCGGCGTGGCGCGCTTTTTCGAGGGGCTGACGGTGGCAGCCGTGGGGCTGCTGTTCTTCCTGCATGGCGCCAAGCTCTCGCGCGAGGCGATCGTGGCGGGGCTGTCGCACTGGCGGCTGCACATCGTGGTGGTGGCCAGCACCTTCGTGCTGTTCCCGCTGCTGGGCTGGGCGCTGCGGCCGGTGCTGGAGCCGCTGGTGACGCCCGGTATCTACACCGGCGTGCTGTTCCTGTGCGTGCTGCCCGCCACGGTGCAGTCGGCCATCGCCTTCACGGCCATGGCGCGGGGCAACATGCCGGCGGCCATCTGCAGCGCCTCGGCCTCCACGCTGATGGGCATCGTCATCACGCCGGTGCTCGCGGGGCTGCTGCTGTCCACGGACGCGGCGGGCGCTTCAGGCGCTGCGGGCGCGCCGCACGGCCTGCTCGACAGCATCCTGCGGATCACGCTGCAACTGTTCGTGCCCTTCATCGCGGGGCACCTGCTGCGCCCGGTGATCGGCGGCTTCATCCAGCGCCGCGCTAGCGTGCTCAAGCTGGTGGACCAGGGCTCGATCCTGCTCGTGGTCTACACGGCGTTCAGCGCGGCGGTGATCGAGGGGCTATGGAAGCAGATGCCGCTGCCCGCGCTCGCGGGTCTGGTGGTGGTGTGCGCGGTGCTGCTGGCGCTGGCGCTGTGCTCCACCACCTGGGTCAGCCGCAGGCTGGGCTTCTCGAAGGAGGACGAGATCACCATCGTCTTCTGCGGCTCCAAGAAGAGCCTGGCCAGCGGCGTGCCCATGGCCAAGGTGCTGTTCGCCTCGCAGGCGGTGGGGGCCATGGTGCTGCCGCTGATGGTGTTCCACCAGATGCAGCTCATGGTGTGCGCGGTGCTCGCGCAGCGCTATGCGCGGCGAGATTGAGACACCCCCCTGAGCGGCTGCGCCGCTTCCCCCCGCTCTCGCAGCGCAAGCGCTGCGGGCAGGGGGACGCGACCCTCGCTGCGGGGCGGCCCTTGCTCGGTCGCCCTGGCCTCGGTCGCGCCAGTTTCAGGGGGTAGGGGTAGTGCGCAGCCGGCTGGGTGCGAGCGCGCCGGCCGATTCGAGGATGGGGTAGGCCACCGAGCACAGCAGCGAGTTGATGCGCTTGAGTTCGCTGAGCAGGTCGATGTGCAGCGAGCTGGTCTCGATGCTCTGCACCGTCTTGTCGGTCAGGCGCGCCAGGTGCGTGGTGGCGTAGGCGCGCTCGAGGTCGCGAAAGCGCACCTTTTCCTCGAGCAGCCGTTGCGCGTCGCGCACGTCGCCGTTCAGGAAGACGCTCATCGCCAGCCGCAGGTTGCCGATCAGGCGCGCGTGCAGTTCGTTGATCTCCTGCATGCCCGCCTCGGAGAACTGGCGGCCCTTCTTGATCTTCTTTTCCTCGATGTCGATCAGCACGCGCTCGATGATGTCGCCGATCTGCTCCATGTTGATCGTGAAGCTGATGATGTCGGTCCAGCGGCGGCCCTCGCGCTCGTCCAGCGCGGCGCGGGAGATCTTGGTCAGGTAGTACTTGATGGCCGAGTACAGCTCGTCCACCGTGTCGTCCAGGCGCCGCAGGTCGCTCGAGAGCTTGAGGTCGTCCGTGCGGATCACGGTCTGTATGCCCATGAGCATGGACTCGACCAGGTCGGCCTGGTGCAGCGCCTCGCGCGCCGCGCAGCTGATGGCCAGCGATGGCGTGGCGAGCGCCGAGGCGTCGAGGTGGTGCGGCCGCAGCGGGTCGCCGCCCGCCGGGCCCGGCGGCAGTAGCCGCGCCGTGAGGCGCGCCATCCACCCCGTGAGGCCGATGAAGCCCACGCCCATCGCCAGGTTGAACGCCAGGTGGAACAGCACCACGCTGCGCGACGGATCGCCGAACACCGGGAACGCCGGGTGCGCGTGGTGCAGCCACAGGTCGATGATGGGCGCGGCCAGCGCCACCCCGAGCATCTTGAACATCAGGCTGCCGATGCCCACCTGCCGCACCTCGATGGGCGTCTTGAGCGTGGTCAGCACCGCCAGCAGGCCGCTGCCCAGGTTGGCGCCCAGCACCAGGCCCAGCGCCACGCCCAGCGGCACCACGTGCGACGCGGCCATGGCCGCGATCAGCAGCACGATGGCGAGGCTGGAATACGAGATGACCGCGAGCGTGGCGCCCAGCAGTAGCTCGGTGGGCAGGTCGCTCGTCAGGCTGGCCAGCAGCGTGCGCACCACGGGCGAGGCCAGCAGCGGCTCGCTGGCCTGCACCACGAGCTGCAGCGCCAGCAGGATCAGCCCCAGGCCGATGAGCACGTTGCCCACGCGGCCCGGCGTGGTGTCGCGCCGCGCGAGGAACAGCACCACGCCCACGAAGATGAACAGCGGCGACAGCCACGACAGGTCGGTGGAAAACAGCACCGCCATCAGCGCCGTGCCCACGTCGGCCCCGCGCATCACGGCCAGGGCCGCGGGCAGCGTGATGAGGCCCTGGCCCACGAAGGACGAGGTCATCAGCGACGTGGCCGTGCTCGACTGCACCAGTGCCGTGACCCCGATGCCCGACAGCGCCGCCGTGAACTGGTTGCCCGTGCTGCGCGCCAGCAGGCTGCGCAGGTTGGCTCCGAACACGCGCAGCACGCCCGTGCGCACGAGGTGGGTGCCCCAGACGAGCAGGGCGATGGCGGCAAGCAGGTTCAGCAGATGTTTCATGGGCGGAACCCTCTAGCATACCCCCGAGGATGGGGGTATGCGAGCGCCTCAGGGCGCCGGGCGCTTCCTTGCGCGCAGCAGCTCGTCGAGGATGAGGCACACCGCCCCCACGGTGATGGCCGAATCCGCCAGGTTGAACGCCGGGAAGTGGGCCGTGCCCCAGTAGAAGTCGAGGAAGTCCACCACGTAGCCGTGCTGGATGCGGTCCACCACGTTGCCCACCGCGCCGCCCAGGATGCTGGCGAGCGAGAAGCAGAACAGCTTCTGCTGCGGGTGCTGGCGCAACTGCCACACGATGAACAGGGCCGCCGCCACGCCGAAGGCCGTGAACGCCCAGCGCTGCCAGCCGCCCGCGTTGGCCAGGAACGAGAACGCCGCCCCCGTGTTGTGCGCGCGCACGATGTTGAAGAAGCCCGTGAGGGGCGTGGCGTCGCCGAACTGGTAGTGGCCCAGGATCAGCGACTTGGTCCACTGGTCGGCCACGAACAGCAGCGCGGCCCAGCCCAGCCACAGCGCCAGGTTTTTCGCAGGGCTTTTGTCCGTCATCACGCGCACGCGCGGCTTTCGCCGCTGCCGTAGAGGTTGCTGGTGCAGCGGCCGCACAGTGTGGGATGGGCGGCGTCGTGGCCCACGTCGGGGCGGTAGTGCCAGCAGCGCTCGCATTTGGTATCAGAACTGGCCTTGACGCTGATCTGGAGCGCGCTGCCAGCTACCAACTCGATAGCGGAGGTGATGAACACGAACTTCAGGTCGCCGCCCAGGCTGGCGAGCAGCGCGTGGTCTTCGGGCGCGGCGGTGAGGGTGACGTTGGCCTGCAGCGACGAGCCCACCTGGCCCGCGGCGCGCACGGCCTCGATCTCCTTGTTTACCGCGTCGCGGATCTCGCGCAGGCGCGCCCACTTGGCGAGCAGGCCCTCGTCGTTGCCTGCGATCGTGCCGTAGGTTTCGAGGAAGATGGATTCCGATGTGCCGAACAGCTTCCACGCCTCTTCGGCTGTGAACGAGAGGAACGGCGCCATCCAGCGCAGCATGGCGTGGGTGATGTGCCACAGCGCCGTCTGCGCGCTGCGGCGCGCGAGGCTCTTGGGCGCGGTGGTGTAGAGGCGGTCCTTGAGCACGTCGAGGTAGAAGCCGCCCAGGTCTTCCGAGCAATAGAGCTGCAGCTTGGCGACCACGGGGTGGAATTCGTAGACCTTGTAGTGCGCGAGCACCTCGGCCTGGAACTCGGCGGCGCGCGTGAGCGCCCAGCGGTCGATTTCGAGGAGCTGCTCGAACGGCACGGCGTCCTGCGCGGCGTCGAAGTCGCTCACGTTGGCGAGCAAAAAGCGCAGCGTGTTGCGGATGCGGCGGTAGGCGTCCACCACGCGCGCGAGGATCTTGTCGTCGCCCGCGATGTCGCCCGAGTAGTCGCTCGCGGCCACCCACAGGCGGATGATCTCGGCGCCGAGCTTCTTGTTGATCTCCTGCGGGTCGATGCCGTTGCCCAGCGACTTGCTCATCTTGCGGCCCTGGCTGTCCACGGTGAAGCCGTGGGTCAGCAGGCCCTTGTAGGGCGCGCGGCCTTCGAGGGCCGAGGCCAGCAGCAGCGAGCTGTGGAACCAGCCGCGGTGCTGGTCGTGGCCTTCGAGGTACAGGTCGGCCTCGGGGCCGCTGTCGTGGTGCACGGTGGGGTGGGTGCCGCGCAGCACGTGGCTGAAGGTGGAGCCGGAGTCGAACCACACTTCGAGGATGTCGGTGCTCTTGGTGTAGTGGGGCGCGTCGGTGGCGCCCAGGATTTCCTCGGCCGTCACGCGGCTCCAGGCCTCGATGCCGCCCGCCTCGACGATGGCCGCGGCCTGGTCCATGATCTCCATGGTGCGCGGGTGCAGCTCGCCCGAGTCCTTGTGCAGGAAGAACGGGATCGGCACGCCCCAGCTGCGCTGGCGCGAGATGCACCAGTCGGGCCGGTTGGCGATCATGTCGTGCAGGCGGGCCTTGCCGTTCTCGGGGTAGAAGCTGGTGTGCTCGATGGCTTCGAGCGCGGTCTGGCGCAGCGTCTTGGGCGCCTTGTCCTTGGTGAACACGCCCTCGCCCTCGTCCATGCGGATGAACCACTGCGCGGCGGCGCGGTAGATCACGGGCGTCTTGTGGCGCCAGCAGTGCGGGTAGCTGTGGGTGATGTCCTGCGTGGCCATGAGCCGGCCCGCGGCGCGTAGGGCCTCGATGACGACGGGCACGGCCTTCCAGATGTGCTGGCCGCCGAACAGCGGGAAGTCGGCTGCGTAGGCGCCGTTGCCCTGCACGGGGTTGAGGATGGCGTCCAGCGCCATGCCGTGCGCGCGGCAGGAGTTGAAGTCCTCCAGGCCGTAGGCGGGCGAGGAGTGCACGATGCCGGTGCCGTCGTCGGCCGTAGCGTAGTCGGCCAGGTAGACGGGCGACAGGCGGCGGTAGCCCGCATCCGCGTCGTACAGCGGGTGCTCGAATTCCAGTCCGCCGAGCTTCTCGCCGGCCGTGGTGGCGATCACGGTGCCGGTCAGGCCGTAGCGCTGCAGGCACTGCTCGACCAGCGACTCGGCCAGCACCAGGTAGCCCTTGGGTGTGTCCACCAGCGCGTACATCAGCGTGGGGTTGAGGTTCAGCGCCTGGTTGGCGGGAATGGTCCAGGCCGTGGTGGTCCAGATGACGACGAAGGCGTCCTTGGTGAGCGCGGGCGTGCCGAAGGCGGCGGCCAGCCGGGCGTTGTCGTGGGCCTTGAAGGCTACGTCCAGCGTGGTGCTCTTCTTGTCGGCGTATTCGATCTCAAACTCGGCCAGGCTGGAGCCGCAGTCGAAGCACCAGTACACGGGCTTCAAGCCCCGGTACACGAAGCCGCGCTCCATTACGCGCTTGAACGCGCGGATCTCGCCCGCCTCGTTGGCGAAGTTCATGGTCTTGTACGGGTTGTCCCACTCGCCGAGCACGCCCAGGCGCTGGAAGTCAGCCATCTGCTGCGCGATCTGCTCGGTGGCGTAGGCGCGGCTCTTGGCCTGCATGTCGTCGCGGCTGAGGTTGCGGCCGTGCTTCTTCTCGATGGCGTTCTCGATCGGCAGGCCGTGGCAGTCCCAGCCGGGCACGTAGAGCGCGTCGTAGCCTTCGAGCTGGCGCGCCTTGGTGATCATGTCCTTGAGGATCTTGTTCACCGCGTGGCCCATGTGGATCTGGCCGTTGGCGTAGGGCGGGCCGTCGTGCAGGATGAATTTGGGGCGGCCGCAGCGCGCGTCGCGCAGCTTCTTGTAGATGCCCTTCTCGTCCCATTCCTTCGCCCAGCCCGGCTCGCGCTTGGGCAGGTCGCCGCGCATGGGGAAGGGGGTGTCGGGCATGTTCAGCGTGCTGCGGTAGGCGCTGGCGGGGGCGGTGTTTTCAGACATGTAAAGACCTTGTGGCGGCCGGCGCTCAATACGCGGCGCGGAGGAATGGGGGGCGAAAGCGGGCGGGCGCGGGGAGGGCGCACCGCGTCAAATTCGGTCGCGCGTGGTCTGGCGGCGGGTGGAGGCGAAGTAGGCGCGCGCATTGTCGCAGTCGCGCGCGATGCCCGCGGTCAGGGCGTCAAGGCCGTCGTACTTCAGTTCGTCGTGCAGTTTGTGCAGCAGTTCCACGCGGATGATTTTACCGTAGGCCCCCTCGGCTCCCAGGTGCGCGGGCCAGTCCAGGCAGTGCGTCTCCAGCAGCACGCGCCCGCCGTTCACGTCGCCCGGGTCGAGGGACGGGCGCACGCCCAGGTTCGCCACGCCGGGCAGGGGCTCGCCGTGCAGGCCATGGACCCGCACGGCGAAAATGCCGCTGGCCGCGGGCTTCCAGTGCGCGAAGCGCAGGTTCAGCGTGTGAAAGCCCAGCTCGCGCCCGAGCTTGCGCCCGTGCACCACATGGCCGCTGATGCTGTAGGGCCGCCCCAGCAGCCGCGCGGCGCCATCCATGTCGCCCCGGCCCAGGGCTTCGCGCACAGCCGAGCTGGAGACTCGCAGGCCGTGCACTTCATAACTGTTCATGCGCGCCACGTCGAAGCCCTGGCGCTGGCCCGCCGCGTCGAGCAGCGCATAGTCGCCCGCGCGCTTGGCGCCAAAGCGGAAGTCGTCGCCCACCAGCACGTAGCGCGCCCCCAGGCCGCCCGCCAGCACCTCGTCGATGAAGGCCTGGGGCGAGAGGGCGGACAACTGCGCGTTGAAGGGCAGCACCACGCACTGGTCGACGCCGCAGCGCGCCAGCTCGGTCAGCTTGTCGCGCAGCGTGGCGATGCGCGCGGGGGCCAATTCGGGCTTGTGGGCCACGGCGGCGAAGTAGTCGCGCGGGTGCGGCTCGAAGCTCATCACGCAGCTGGGCACGCCCCGGTGCCGCGCCTCGCTGTTCAGGAGCGCCAGCATGGCCTGGTGGCCGCGGTGCACGCCGTCGAAGTTGCCGATGGTCAGCGCGCAGGCGCTGGCAATGCCCGGGTGGTGAAAGCCGCGAAAGATCTTCATGCTGCGAATTCGATAGCTGCTGGCGCTTGACCATCAAGCGCTGGAGGCTTATTTCATCAAATGAGAGTATATTGGCTGGCGCCTGCGTTATCGCTCACGTTCTGATTCCCGCGAGGAGGTTGGTTGTGAAGGTTTTGAAGCTGTCGGCCCAGGGGCTGCCCCAGTCCTGGATTTCGCTCGAACAAGCGGTGCTGCACTACGCCGCCGACGAGGTGCGCTGGGAATCCGGCGGCCAGATCGCGCTGTTCCGCGGCGGGCACAACGCGCTCACGGGCGAGCAGTCGCAGATCGCGGTCAACAGCATCATCGGCACCAAGGGCGTACCCAACATCAACCCCTTCGACCTGCGCCCCGCGCTCACCAACAGCAAGCTCTTCGCGCGCGACCGCAACGTGTGCGCCTACTGCGGCGGCGCGTTTCACGAGCACGACCTCACGCGCGAGCACATCATCCCGTTCGCCCGCAACGGCAAGGACCACTGGATGAACGTGGTCACCGCCTGCAAGCCCTGCAACCACCGCAAGGGCCCGCGCACGCCCGAGCAGGCGCACATGCCGCTACTGTACGCCCCTTACGTGCCCAGCTTGTGGGAGGACTTCATCCTGCGCAACCGGCGCATCCTCGCGGACCAGATGGAATTCCTCATGGCGCACGTGCCCAAGTCGTCGCGCCTGCTGGCCTGACAATAGGCGCCTGCCTTTGACTTAGAGACCCCCCATGATCGTTCGCGAGCGCCCCTCGGGCCTGCGCCTGTTCCTGGTGCTGCGCGGCTCGATCCTGCAGCGCATCCGCGCGACGCTGCTGGTCAACGTCCTCGTGGCCCTGGCCGTGACGCTGCTGCACGGCAACCTGCTCACCATCAAGATCCCAGTCACCGCGGTGCCGTTCACGCTGATCGGCCTGCCGCTGGCCATCTTCCTGGGCTTTCGCAACAACGCGGCCTACGACCGCTACTGGGAAGCGCGTAAGCTCTGGGGCGAGATCACGCTGCGCGTGCGCACGCTGTCGCGCCAGTGCCAGAGCCTGATCTAGGGCACCCAGCCCATCGACCCGCGCGGGCGCGATGCCGACGTGCGCGTGCGCATGGTGCACCGGGCCATCGCCTTCGCGCACGCGCTGCGCCTGGAACTGCGCGACGAGGCGGACGACGCGGCGCTGCAGCGCTGGGTGACGCCCGGCGAGTGGGAGGGGCTGCGCCGCACAACGCAGCGCGCGAACGCGCTGATGCTGGCCATGGGCCGCGACCTGGGCGAATGCGTGCGTGCGAGCCGCATCGACCCTTGCCTGGCCGTGCCGCTGGACGGCACGCTGTCGGCGCTCACCTCCGCCGCGGCCTCGTGCGAGCGCATCAAGAACACGCCCGTGCCGTTCTCGTACTCGTTGCTGCTGCACCGCACGGCGTACCTGTACTGCTTCCTGCTGCCGTTCGGGCTGGTGGACACGCTGGGCTTCATGACGCCCTTCGTCGTGGCCATCGTGGCCTACACCTTCTTCGGGCTCGACGCGCTGGGCGACGAGCTGGAAGAGCCGTTCGGCCTGGAGAACAACGACCTGCCGCTCGACACGCTGTGCCGCAGCATCGAGATCAGCCTGCTCGAATCGCTGGGCGAGACCGAGCTGCCGCCGCCGCTGGTGCCGGTGAACTACCGGCTGACCTGAAGGGCGCTCGGCTCAGGCCGCCGCCTTGTAGGCCGTCACCACGAAGCCCTCGACCGGCTGCCCCGCCTCGTGGCGCAGCACGGTGTCTTCCACGTCCACCCGCACGAAGCCCGCGGCGCGGCACAGCGCCTCGACATGGCTGCGCTTGTGGGCGTAGCGGCCCGCATCCAGCAGCACCAGGTCGGCGCCCGTTTCCGGCGCGGTCTCGCACGAGAAGATCAGGTGGCCGCCCGGCAGCAGGATACGGTGGGCGTTGGGGATGGCCTCGCTCAGGTCGCCCGCGTAGATGAACACGTCCAGCGCGGTGATCACCTCGTAGATCGCATCCGGCGTCTCGTGCAGCGCGTCGTGCAGGTTCACCGTGTGGAAGCGGTCGTACACGCCGTGGCGCGCCGCCTGCTCGATCATCTTGTGGGAGATGTCCACGCCGATGAGGAAGCCGTCCAGGCGGCCCAGGCACACGCCCAGCAGGCCGGTGCCGCAGCCCAGGTCGAGCACATTGAGCTTCTTTTCGGGGTACAGGCCCACGATCTTCTCGGCCACCTGCTTGGGCAGTTGGTAGCGCAGGCCGCGCACCACGTGCTGGTCATACACCTCGGCCATGCCGTCGAACAGGTGCCGGTTCAGTTCCACGGGCTGGTGTGCGGGCGTCTGGCCGTGGGCCAGTGCGTTGTAGTACGCATAGACCGAATCGCCGGGCGCCAGCGTGAGCAGGGCGGTCGTGTCCGCAATGGCCTTGGCGGGCGTGCCCGCGGCCAGCAGGGCCTGCGTGCGGCCCAGCAGGGCCTCGGTATCGGAGGCGTTTTCCGCGATCAGCGCGCTCCAGAGTTCGATGGATTCGGCGTGCTGGCCCAGGGTGCTCAGGTCGCGCGCCAGCAGGCGGCGCAACTGCGCATCGCCCGGCACCAGTTCCAGGCCGCGCCGCAGGTGGCGGATGGCCATCTCGGTATGGCCCGCGCGGTGCGCGATGTCCACCACCCCGGCCAGCACCTGCAGGTTCCTGGGTTCGAGACCGGCCACCTTCTCGGCCGTTTCCACGGCTTCCTTGAACTGGTTTTGCCGCGCCAGCAGCAGGGCCAGCTCCAGCAGGCCCGGGCCCCAGCCGGGTGCGAGGGCTACGCTGCGGCGCATGGCCTCGAAGGCGCCCTTCACGTTGCCGGACTTCTCCGCCATCCAGCTCGCCACCATGAAGACGCGCGGATCGTTGGGGACCTGGTTTTGGGCCTTGTTCAGCACCAGGGCCGCTTCTTTGAGCTCGCCCTTGGCGATCAGCGCACGGGCGTTTTCGAGGTGTTTGCGGTTCGGGTCGGCAGGGGTGGCGGTAGCGCTCATGGAGATGAAGGGAAGTCACGGCCCGCGCGAAACGGCGCCAGGCAAGATGGCCTGGACCACGCGGGCATGGGGTGGTTTGTGGCCGGCTGGCGCTCCAGGGGCGGTAGGCCGGAAAACTTTCGATTATCGCGAATTCACCTGCCCATGGGCATCCGCAGGAGACCGGAAAAGAGCATGACGCAAGTCAAGAAAGGATGTTTGGTGAGTATTCGTGAGAATTTGAGCATGGCGACCCGTGAAGTGGTCGGTGAGAATCCCCCCATCCATTGGTTACTGCATGCAACAAACAGCAACACCGTCCGCCGAACATACGATCGCCGTCGTCGAGGATGACGAAGACATCCGCGCCAACGTCTGCCGCTTCATCGAGAAGTCGGGCCTGAGCGCATGGGGTGTCGAATCCGCGGAAGATTTCTACGTGCGCCTGCTGCGCGACAGGGCCGACCTCGTCGTGGTGGACCTGGGGCTGCCCGGTGAAGGCGGCCTGAGCCTGGTGCAGCGCCTGGCCGCCCAGGGCATACCCACCGTGGTGCTCACGGCGCGCGGCGATCTCGAAAGCCGCATCGCGGGCCTGGAGGCGGGCGCCCTGCAATATTTCGTCAAGCCCGCCGACATGAACGAGCTGGTGGCGGGCATCCGCTCGCAACTGCGCCGCGCGGCGGCACCGGCCGCTACCGGCGTCCACGCCATGCCCTGGCGCCTGGACGCGGCGGCGGCCCGGCTCACTGCACCCAACCAACGCGCCATCGACCTGACCAGCCGCGAGCTGGAACTGGTGGCCTGCCTGATGGCGGCCCAGGGCGCATTGGTCACCAAACAGGCCCTGGTGGACGCCATGGGCACCAAGGATGTGGAAGACGGCTTCCACCGCATCGAGTCGCAGCTCACGCGGCTGCGGCGCAAGACGCTGGACGGTACGGGCATGGCGCTGCCTGTGCGTGCCGTGTTCGGCAAAGGGCTGGTTTTCGTGCCGTGAGGCCTCTTTACCCTGCCGTGCGCACCGCGCAAGGGCCAGGGCCGATTCAATTCTCGTTGTCAGCTATTACTAATCCAAAGGAGCGGTTTAATGAAATCTAGAACAGCAAAATGTTCACTAGCTATACGGCTGGCCACAGCGGCAGGATGCCTATTGCTGGCCTCCACGGCGATGGCCGCAAGTATCCAGGATGGTAATTTTGCGTCTGGCAATCTTTCCACTGCTTGGAATCCGCACGGCTACAAGCGCGCCACCATGGGAACCGCTGCCAACCCCCTGATCCCCAAGAGTTTTGCCGACCTGAGCATGACGAATCAGGATACGGGCAGTTTCACCTCCCAGTCCGCAGTGCTGGGCGCGGGGTCGGCTGCGCTGACTGGCAATAATTTGACTTGGCCTGCGAACGTCGCCCGTATCAATAATCCCGCAACGGGAACTCCTGGGGGGAACAATACGCGCGCGAGTTCCGTGCAGCAGGTATTGACTATCGCCCAGGCGGATATTGACACCGACCCAGTACGTGGCAAGAACAAGGTGCATTTGCGCTTTCTCGGAGCGCCGGTGCTTGATGCCTCCACCCATACAGGGGAGTCGTTGCCTTACTACTTCATCGACGTGGTGAAAAATCCAGGTCCAGGTGAAACGGTGCTGTACACCTCGTATAACTATGCCGCGCAGGCGGGTGTGCAGTGGTCTTATAGCGGAAGCTATGCCTACACCAACTGGGTGGACTACGACATTCCGCTGGACGCTACGCAAGTGCAAGAAGGCGACACCATCCAACTGCGCGTGACGGCTGCCGGTTGCTCGGCTACGGCGCATGCGGGCGCGTTCTATCTGAGAGATGTCCGCACCGAAATCGAAGCCGCTCAAGCGGACACGCTATGGATAACCACCGAAGGCCCGACCGCCGCGTATTCGCACGATGCGGGTGGTACGTGGACCGACATCACCTATACCTATACCTATACCAACAATGGCACGAATGCGGTGAATAACGTGCTGGTCGAGCCCTCTTTGCCTGTCACATCCAATATCAGGGACCTTACCGACAAGCAGCGGACGGAATTCGTTGGTATTACCAACCCTACGTTTGGCGGAGGCACTTGCACGGCACCGGCAGGCGCAGAGCCAGCGTCGGTGGATACGCCATGGCAAGCCTCGTGCACCATCGGCACCTTGCAGCCGGGAGAGACGGGCACCTTCACCATGACGGTGCGCGTGCCTGCGAACACCCAGGCTGATTCGGTCAACAACGGGTACTACCCCATCAGCGGCACCGGTGTAACGGCCTCGACGGGTCAATTGGTACAAACCGCACTGCTGGCCGACTTGGTGCCCGACGTGAGCCAAGTGCCCACATCGATGCCTTTCGGGCAGCCCGTGCCTGCAGGTGCACAGTTTTCTTGCACCAACCAAGGTTCGACTGAAGCCATCGGCGCCACGTGCGACATCAGCGGTTTGCCCGGTGGGGTGACTGTGGGCCAGTGCACCTTGGACGGCGTGAACTGGAGCAGCCCCGGCAATGTGCCTATTGGAAAAACCGTGATTTGCCCGATCACCGGAACACCGAACGACCCTGCGGACAACCAGCCTGGCAAGACCGTGAACATTCAGGTGACGGGCAACAGTACCAATGGTTCTCCCGCTGCGGGTGTGACTGGTAACGTCGTGCCTGTTGCAGGCGCGGGTGGTGGTGGCGGTGTTCCTGTGGGGCCTGTGGCTATCGCCCCGTCGGCCATTCCGACACTGAGCGAATGGGGGCTGATCATCCTGTCGGCTCTGATGGGGATGTTCATGGTGGGTACGCGCCGTCGCCGGGCATCCTGAACGGGCAATGCTCCCCTGGCCTCGGGGCCAGTGAGCCAGCGGTGCTTTTGCGGTGCCGCTGGTTTTTTTATAAAAATAGGCTGTAACCCTTATTGGATAAGCGTAAGCAGCTACCTATCTTGAAATGAGCTAACACCATGCGACTGCCTCCATCCTGCCTTGCGCTGTGTGCTGCTCTGCTGGCCGTGCCGGGCCAGGCGCACGAGCCGCCTGCACCGGCCAAGTCCCCGCTGCCCGTACGCAAGAGCGGGCTATGGGAGGTCACGGTGCGCAGCGATACCCCTGAGCCGCGCCAGGGCCAGACGGTGCTGCAATGCACCAGCGCCGAGGCTGAGCCGGTGATGCTGATGTCCATCGTGCCGGGCCAGGAGAATTGCCGCAAGGTCAAGGCTACGCGCCGCCGCGCCAAGGGGGGCGGCTACGACATCCATACCGTGTGCTACGTGCACGACAACCGCATCGAGGCACGCATGGAACTGGCCGGCGATCTGCGCTCCGGTTACACCGGGCGCTTTTCCGTGAAGTTCGCTCAGGCTCCCATCAGCGATCCCGGCCCCAGGGCGTTCGAGGGCCGCTGGCTCGGTGCCTGCAAGCCGGGCCAGCGCCCGGGCGACATGGTGCTGCCCAATGGCGTGACGGTGAACGTGGTGGACGACAAGAAGCGCGCCGAAGCGCATGAGCGCGAGGAGCACGGCCACGCGCATTGATGGCGCATGGCTTTCAAAGAAAAAATCCCCGCCGGCGCCGAGCCCGCGGGGATTTTTTCATGCAGGCCGCGAGGCGGGCGTCAGGCAAACACCCCCGCCGTCTCCTGCATCCGCGCGCTCACCTCGCCCAGGTGGTGCAGCGTGTCGCCCCAGGTCATTTCGAGCTGGGTGAGCGTCTTGAAGTAGTGGCTCACGATGTACTCGTCGGTCACGCCGATGCCGCCGTGCATCTGCACCGCCTGCTGGCCCACGAAGCGCATGGATTGGCCGAGCTGCACCTTGGCGCGGGCGAGGGCGCGGCGGCGCTCGTCGGCCGGGGCGCCGAGCTTGAGGCTGGCGTAGTAGCTCATGGAGCGGGCCAGTTCGAGCTGCATCTTCAGGTCGGCTGAGCGGTGGCGCAGGGCCTGGAAGCTCGCGATGGGCACGCCGAACTGCTTGCGCTGGTTCAGGTAGTCGAAGGTGACGGCGGTGGTCTGGTCCATCACGCCCACGGCGTAGGCGCAGGCGGTGGCGATGCCGGTGTCCACGGCCAGTTCCAGCGCGGCCAGGCCGTTGGTGGTGACGAGCGTGGCGGCGGCGTTGTCCATCACCACTTCGGCGGCGCGGCTGCCGTCTTGCGTGGCGTAGCCGCGCGCGGCCACGCCGCTGGCGTTGCGTTCCACGAGGAACAGGGCGATCTGGCCGTTCAGGTGCGCGGGCACGAGGTAGGCGTCGGCCTGGTCGCCAGCGGACACGATGCTTTTATGGGCGGTCAGCGCATAGCCCGCGCCCACGGGCACGGCCTTGGCCTCGCAGACGTCGAGGCGGTAGCGGGCCTTGCGCTCCTGGTGCGCGAGCACCACCAGCGCCTCGCCGCTGGCGATGCGCGGCAGCCAGACGGCCTGCAGGCCTTCGGGCGCGTACTGGCCCAGCACGGCGCTGGCGACGAAGGTCTGCGCCAGCGGCTCCAGCACGATGCCGCGGCCCAGTTCTTCCATCGCCACCATGGCATCGACGGCGCCCTGGCCCAGGCCGCCGTGGGCCTCGGGCACGGTCAGGGCCGTGAGGCCCAGTTCGGCCAGTTCGCCGTAGGCCGCGCGGTCGAAGCCGCCGGCCGCCACGATGGTGCGGCGGCGCTCGAAGCCGTAGCCCTTGTCCACCCACTTGCGCACGGCGTCGCGCAGTTGCTGCTGGTCGTCGGAAAAGTCGAAATCCATGTTCTTGCCTCCTCAGCCCAGCACGGTTTGGGCGACGATGTTGCGCTGCACTTCGTTGCTGCCGCCGTAGATGGTGGTCTTGCGCAGGTTGAAGTAGGTCGATGCGAGCGGGGCGTTGGCCACGGCGCCGCCGGGGAAGTCACCCTGCCAGCCGGCTTCCATGGCCTCCTCGATGAAGGGCAGGCTGAAGGGGCCGGCCGCCAGCATCATCAGTTCGGCGTAGCGCTGCTGGATCTCGCTGCCCTTGATCTTGAGCAGGCCCGCGATGTCGAGCGAGTTCTTGCCGCTCTTCTCGGCCGAGAGCACGCGCAGCACGAGCATTTCGAGCGCGACGATGTCCACTTCGAGCAGCGCGATCTGGTCGCGAAAGCGCAGGTCGTCCCACACGCCTTCGGCCTTGGCGATGCGCTTGAGGCGCTCCAGCTCGCGCTTGCTGCGGTTCACGTCGGCGATGTTGGTGCGCTCGTGGCTGAGCAGGTGCTTGGCGTAGGTCCAGCCCTTGTTCTCCTCGCCGATGAGCTGGTCGGCGGGTACCTCGACGTTGTCGAAGAACACCTCGTTGACCTCGCACTCGCCGTCGAGCAGCTTGATGGGGCGCACCGTCACGCCGGGGCTCTTCATGTCGAGCAGCAGGAAGGAGATGCCGGTCTGCGGCTTGCCCTCGTTGCTGGTGCGCACGAGGTTGAACATCCAGTCGCCGTACTGGCCCAGCGTGGTCCAGGTCTTCTGGCCGTTGACGATGTACTTGTCGCCCACGCGCTCGGCGCGCGTCTTCACGCTCGCCAGGTCCGAGCCCGAGCCGGGCTCGCTGTAGCCCTGGCTCCACCACACCTCGCCGCTCGCGATGCCGGGCAGGAAGCGCTTTTGCTGCTCGGGCGTGCCGTAGGCCATGATGACGGGCGCCACCATCACCGGGCCGAAGGGGATGATGCGCGGCGCGCCGGCCAGCGCGCATTCTTCCTCGAACAAATGCTTTTGCACCGCCGTCCAGCCGGGGCCGCCGAACTGCTGGGGCCAGCCGAAGCCGAGCCAGCCCTTCTTGCCAAGAATCCTGGCCCAGCCCTGCATGTCCTCGCGCGTGAGGCGCAGGGCGTTGTGGACCTTGTGGGCGATGTGCGCGGGCAAATGGGCGCGCACCCAGGTGCGTACCTCTTCGCGGAACGCCTGTTCTTCGGGGGTGAATGCGAGATCCATGCGGTATGTCTCCTGTGAAGGGACATTTGTAGCACGGTCGTTCGTTTTATTCCTGTCCGGGTGGCGACATGGGGGCCTCGATGCCCAGCTCGGCGCACAGGCGGCGCACGGTGGCCTGCAGGGCGGCCACCTCGGCCTCCAGTGTTTCCACGCGCGCTTGCAGGGCGCCGCTGGCGGGCGCCGCGCCGTGCGCCTGGGCTGCCTGCAGCGCCTCCACGTCTACCGGCCCGCACAGCAGGTGGGCCCAGCGCGGCTCGCGCGCGCCCGGCGCGCGGGGCAGCAGCACCACGAGCGGGCCGCCCTTGTCGTCGCCGCGCTCCTGCAGCTCGTCGAGGAAGGCCTCGACCGAGGAGATGTCCGCGAAGCGGTGCCAGCGTTCGGCATTGAGGCGCAGCTCGCCCGCCGTCTGCGGGCCGCGCAGCATCAGCAGGCCCAGCAGCACGGCCGACTGGTCGGGAACGCCCACGCCGCGCGGGAAGTTGTGTTCCCAGCGCGTGGCGCGCTGGCCGCTGATCTCGACGGCCAGCGTGCGGCGGCGCAGCGAGGCGAGCGCCTCCTGCGCTTCGGCGTCGCTCACCTGCATCACCGGGTCGCGGCTGCTTTTCTGGTTGCAGCCCGTGACCAAGGTGTTGAGCGTGAGCGGGTAGCTGTCGGGCACGGTGCGCGCCTTTTCGAGCAGGGTGGCGAGCACGCGGGCTTCGGTGGGGGTGAGGGGCTGCTGGCGGGGATCGAAGGACATGACGGGGATAATTCACGCAAATGAAAAACATCGTGATTTTGATCTCCGGCGGCGGTTCCAACATGGCGGCCATCGTGCGCGCGGCGCAGCAGCAGGGCTGGGAGCGGCGCCTGGGCGCGCGCGTGGCGGCCGTGGTGAGCAACAAGGCCGATGCCAAGGGCCTCGCGTTCGCGCGCGAGCAGGGCATCGCCACCGAGGTGCTGGACCACAAGCCGTTCGCGAGCCGCGAGGCGTTCGACGCCGCGCTCGCGCAGGTGATCGACCGCCACGATCCGGCGATCGTCGTGCTCGCGGGCTTCATGCGCATCCTCACGCCGGGTTTCGTCGCGCACTACGCGGGGCGGCTGGTCAACATCCACCCCTCGCTGCTGCCCGCGTTCACGGGGCTGCACACGCACCAGCGCGCCCTCGACGCGGGCTGCAAATTCGCGGGCGCCACGGTGCACCTGGTGACGGCCGAGCTCGACGTGGGCCCCATCCTGGAGCAGGCCGTGGTGCCCGTGCTGCCGGACGACACGGCCGACACGCTGGCCGCGCGCGTGCTCACGCAGGAGCACGTGATCTACCCGCGCGCGGTGGCAGGGTTGCTGCAAAAAATATAGCTGCTGGCGCCCGGTGGGCGGGCGCCAGCAGCTATTTTGGCTTGAAGCCCTGCGTTAGGCCTGCGCGCTGAGCGTGCTGGTGCTGTTCGCGGCGTGGGACGCGGCCACGGCCGCGTACTCGCGCCGGGCCTCTTCGGCGAGCTGCATCAGGGACAGTGGCTGGTCCTGCTGCTGCGTGTCCGCCGCCGTGCTGGACGACGAGGCCGCCTCGGTCAGTTGGCTGATGAAGCTGCTTACCTCCGACCCGCTCAGTTGGTGGTCGCCATCGGTGTCGATGGCCGAGAACAGGGCCTGGGCCGCGTCCTCGGTGCTGCTGCCACCCGCCAGGCGCTCGGCCAGGGAGACCACGCCGTCCTGGTTGGTGTCGAGCGGGTCGTAGGTGGTGTCGCTGCTGGAGGAGGAGGCGCTGGCGCCCCCGGGGCCGCCCGGTGGCGGCGGCATCATGCCCATGCCCGCGCCACCCGAACCCTGCTCCCCGCCCGAAGGCCGGCCCGCATCGAACTCGGCCTGCGAGAGCTTGCCGTCGCCGTCGGTGTCGAGTTGGGCGAACAGCTCGTCGCTGCTCACCCCGGTCTGGCTCGCGGTGCCGCCCGACATTTTTTCGAGCAGGCCCTGCAGCTCGTCCTGGCTCACGCTGCCGTCGCCGTCGGCATCCACCTTGCCGAACAGGTCGTCGCCGGCCATGCCGCGCGACTGCGCGAACTCCATGGTGCTGGGCGGCGGCAGGATGCTCTTGGCGGCTTCGCCCAGTTCCTGGGCGCTGAGGCTGCCGTCGCCATCGGCGTCGTACTGCTTGACGATGTCGGCGGCGCTGGTGCCGGAGTCCACGCCGGTCTTCTTCGCCACGTCGTCGATCATGGCCTGCAGCTCGGTGCCGTCCACCTCGCCGCTGCCGTCCGTGTCCAGTTTGGACAGGAGTTTCTCGGCACGGTGGCCCGCGCCGCGCTGCATGCTGGCGGCCTGGGTCCAGGCGCCGCTCACACTGCTGATGCTCGTCATGGGGGTTCCTTTCGTTCGGGGTTGGAACCATTCTTCGCAGTGCGCGTAAACCGCCGTTGTCCTGTTTGTACCAAGGCCGGTACAAAAGGCCGCGCTAAAGGCCGAACTGGGCCGCCAAGCCGGGCCAATTCCGCGCATGCGGGGCGCGCGGCGCTTTCTACACTGGGCCTTCATCCGCCCCTGCGGGGCCTCTCCGGCTTGACCCATGTCCCCCCACATCCTCGTGGTCGATGACGACGAAGACATCACCACGCTGCTGACCCAGTACCTCGCGCGCTTCGGCTTCACCGCGCACGCGGCGGGCGACGGCGAGTCCATGCGCGCGCAGCTGGCCGCGCACCCCATCGACCTGATCGTGCTCGACATCATGCTGCCGGGCACCGACGGCCTGGCGCTGGCGCGTGACCTGCGCCAGCGCAACCCGGTGCCCATCATCATGCTCACTGCGCGCGCCAACCCCTACGACTGCGTGCTGGGGCTGGAGATGGGCGCCGACGACTACATGGCCAAGCCGTTCGAGCCGCGCGAGCTGGTGGCGCGCATCCAGAGCGTGCTGCGCCGCCTGGGCGCGGGCGAGGCGCCGCCGCCGGCCGGCGTGGTGCGCTTCGACGGCTGGGCGCTGCACCAGCTCGAGCGCCACCTGGTCTCGCCGCGCGGCGTGGTGGTGCCGCTGTCGAACGCCGAATTCCGCCTGCTGTGCACCTTCCTCGGCATGCCGCGGCGCGTGTGCAGCCGCGACCAGCTCATGGAGCTGGCGCGCGGCCGCGCCATGGACGCCTTCGAGCGCAGCATCGACCTGCTCGTCTCGCGCCTGCGCCACAAGCTCGGCGGCGAGCCGGGCGAGCCCTCGCTCATCAAGACCGTGCGCGGTGCGGGCTACCTCTTCAACGCCCAGTCGGTGCAGGGCCAGGTGGCGTGATGCCGCAGCCATGGCACCGCTGGCACCGCCTGCAGGCCCTGCTCGCGCGCTGCCTGCCCGCCACGCTGTTCGGCCGCCTGGCGCTGCTGCTCGCGGCGGCGGTGGTCGCCAGCCACGTGCTGGCGCTCACGCTGATGTTCGAGCTGCGGCCGCAGGCCCCGCACCCGCCGCCCCCGCCCGCCGCGCAGGAGGCCGCCGGCCCGCCGCCGCACCGCATGGCCGGGCCGCCGCACCTGCATGCGGGCCTGCTGATCGACATCAGCGTGCGCCTGGCGGCCCTGCTGCTCGCGGCCTGGGTGGGCGCGCGCTGGCTCTCGCAGCCCATGCGCCGCCTGGCCACGGCCGCGCGCGCGCTGGGCGACGATATCGCCCGCCCGCCGCTGCCCGAGGACGGCACGCTCGAATGCCGCGAGGCCAGCCGCGTCTTCAACCAGATGCAGGCGCGCATCCGCCGCCAGCTGGAGGAGCGCGACCGCTTCGTCGCCGCCGTCTCGCACGACCTGCGCACGCCCCTCACGCGCCTGCGCCTGCGCACCGAGGCGCTGCCCGGCGCCGAGGACCGCGCCGCGTTCACGCGCGACATCGCCGAGATGGACGGCATGATCCGCGCCACGCTGGACCACCTGCGCGGCGTGGCCCTCGGCGAGCCCGTGGCGCCGATCGACCTGCAGGCCCTCCTGCACAGCCTGGCCGACGACTACGCCGACGGCGGCCACCGCGTCGCCGTGCAGGGCCAGGCCGCGCCGCTGCCCGGCCAGGCCGGGGCGCTGCGCCGCTGCATCGACAACCTGGTGGGCAACGCCGTGCGCTATGGCGGCGGGGCCGAGGTCACCCTGTCCGACGACCGCCAAGCCGTGCGCATCGCCGTGCGCGACCACGGCCCCGGCCTGCCCGAGCAGGAGCTGGACCGCGTGTTCGAGCCCTTCTACCGCGCCGAGGCCTCGCGCAACCGCGCGCACGGCGGCGTGGGCCTGGGCCTGTCCATCGCCCGCGACATCGCCGAGCGCCACCACGGCAGCTTGCACCTGAGCAACGCCGAGGGCGGCGGCCTGCGCGCCACGCTGGTGCTGCCGCGCTCCTGAAAGATGAGCTGCTGGCGCTTGGTGGGTGGGCGCTAGAGGCCTTTTTCACTGAATCCCTGCAGGGGCGTGCTGGGTTTCAGGTGTCGCAGCGGCTGGGGTTATCCAGTACGCAATTTCTCGATAGTGCGCAATAACTGAAAAGCTCCAAATCGGCCCCCACCCTAGCATTTCGCCATGTTGGTACAGCGCAACGGACGAAATGTGTTGAAAGGGCAAGGCCGTATGGAAGCAAGCAATTTCGGCAGATGGGGCGCCACTTCGCCCGGGCGCCGCTATGCCATGCCCGTTGCCATTGCCTTGGCGCTGGTCCTTGCCTACGGCATTGCAAGGCAGTTGTCCTGGGCATCTCCGAAGTATCCCGACCAGCAGCATTACGCAGTCCGCGTGGACCGGGATATGGCGCCCTGGGAGCGGCCCGTGATTGCGATCCGTGAAGGCCTACCGGCCCACATCAATGTGCATTCGCAAGAGACCGGGGTTTTGATGGTTCATGAGTTGCTGGGCGCTTTTGCTGCGTGTGCGTCGGGCAACGAGCAGTCATTGGACATATTGCCTGTTGGCATCACGGGGCGCTTTTCGCTCCATTTCCATAACCAGAAAGGCGAGCAGATCGAAGTCGCCACGATCGAGATATACCCCCGGTGACCTGGAGCAGCCGCCGGTGCGGGAGAAATACGGATTTTTTTGGCCAACGATATGGAATACAACTTCAAGGAGATACTATGAAGCGCTTTAAGGTAGTTGCCTCGGCCCTGCTGGCAACCTCGGCTTTGGCGGCGGTGCTCGCTGCCTGCGGCGGCGGTGGAAATGGTGGAATATCCGGCGTCATCGCTGCGGATGACCGCCTGGAAACCGGGCTGCAGGGGCAGGTGCCCATCGCCGACCAAAATAGTGGGCGCTCCATGCAGGGCTATCGAAAAGGCGTCGCCCTCGTGGGCCAATCGACGTTGATGGATCGCGGAGGTAATTTGCAGTTGGCGTGGTACAAGAACTGCGCCTATGTGGACAATGGCTCGGCCGGTGACCACCCTCTCGAGGGCCTAGCGGTGCTCGATGTCAGCGATTCGGCCAAGCCTTCTCTGGTCAAGATCGTCTCCAGCCCCACGGGGCGCAATAGCTGGGAAGGCCTGGAGGTGGGCGCTGCCACGGGGGTCATGCTGGCATTTGCTACGTCGCGGACCAGCCCTTTGTATACGAGCCTTTATGGCTCTGCTAATCCGAGCATCGAGGCCATTGCCGCCGATGCCTTGGATGTCTATGACATCTCGAAGGATTGCAAGAGCCCGGTCCGGGTTGCCAGCCTCGATACCCGCGATTTGTTTCCTGGCGGCATGCATGGCCTGAAGATCGCTCCAGACGGGAAAACCGCATACATCTCGACGATCAATTCCTTCAAGGCGCCGCAATCGCAAGCCACCATTGCCGCCGTAGATATCTCGGTGCCCTCGGCGCCTAAGGTCATCGCCACCTGGAACTGGAACGATGATCCGGAAAATACGGGGGCCGAGGCATGGCACGACGGCGATATCAGCGCCGACGGCAAGACGCTGTATTGGGGCAACAACGCGGGTAAGACCGACGATGCGAAGCAGACAGGCGTCCGTGCATTCGACGTCTCTTCCATCCAAAACAGGTCCGCGAACGCGGCGTTCAAATTGCTCGGCAAAGTCAATTGGACGGACTGTAACAATGGCCCCTTGCAGGGACACACCGTGCAATATGCACTGATTGACTCCAAGCCGTATATTTTCGCGGGTGCGGAATGCGAGGGCGTGCAATACCACGTCATTCCCGTGAGCGACCCGGCGCAGATGAAGGTGGTTTCGACATATACCACCGAGGCCAGCGATCCCCGGAATTCCAGTACGGTGGCCAAGGACAACATGGTCTACTGGGGGCATTACACCGGCGTCGATGACGTGCAGAATGCCACCACCATGTTCGTCACATGGTACGGCTCAGGCCTGCGTCTGCTGGATATCCGCGATCCATTGCACATCAAGGAGTTTGCGTATTACAACCCGCCAGCGCATCCGAACAACGTGTTCTGCGGCTTGATGTGCGCCACCAAGAGCGAATATGTTATGAGCGACGTCCGCTACGACGCAAGTACGGGGAACATCTGGTTCGCGGGCGTGAATGGCGGGTTCTACGTGGTGCATACCACTGCATCTGCAGGCCCAAATGGACTGAAATCCCAATAGCCGGGCCGTGAAGCCAAAAACCACCAGCCTGAGGAGAGACCTTTTTGCCGCCTGGGTAAAAGGTCTCTTGGTCGTTTTCTCGGCAACGCCGGTTGCAGTCCAGGCCCATGCATTTGGTGCCGTTTACACCCTTCCCTTGCCTCTTTGGCTCTACCTGTACGGGTGTATCGCCGCACTGGTCATTTCATTTGCTGTCGCGGTCTTCGTGGGGCGGGATGGGCGCGAGAGCGGCAGCGGGCATGGGCCCCATCCCAGGATTCGGAAGAATGGCTGCTGGGGTGAGCCTCGTGTGCGCGCTGCCCTCCGAGGCGCTGGGGCCGTGGTCCTGCTTTTTAGCATGGCTTGTGCAATCTGGGGATCGCAAGTCGCTAGCGCAAACCTCAGCATGACATTGTTCTGGGTGATCTTCCTCCTTGGTTTTCAGTATTTTTGCGCGCTTTTCGGGAATATTTATACCGGCATCAATCCATGGCGGGCACTGGCAGTCGTGATGCGGATTCCCGAGGTCAAGCGTGAAATACCACGGCGTTTCGATGCCATGGGCTACTACGCCGCGTACACCTTCATGTATGGGCTGATATGTTTTGAATTGTTCGGCTCCGGGAGTCCCCGTGACCTCGGGGTCGTATTGTTTGTTTATTCAGTGGTCAATCTGGCGGGCGCCTTCGCTTTAGGGGCGAAACGCTGGTTCGGGAGTTTCGAAATGTTCGGGGTGTTTTTCAATATTGTCGGCTCGCTTTCGCTGCTGCGGCCGTCCGGGCGAAGGCTCGAAATAAGAGGCTCCATTCAGGTTCCGTGTGCGAATGGTGGGTTCTTGCATGCCCCCCCGGCCGGTCTCATGCTCTGCATCGTCTTCCTGCTTTCTTCGACCGCATTCGATGGATTTCGCGACACCCGTGTATTCGTCAACATCTACTGGGTATATTTCTATGGTGCGCTGACTCCCTGGGTTGGCTCGGATATCGTGCAATCCTTTCCGCTTTTGCAGATGGGGTTCCATGTGTTGCAATATACAGTGCTGCTTTTCTCACCACTGCCATTTATTTTTATTCTATGGCTTGCATGCTGGGCGGGGAAAGCGATGCTGCGGTCTCCTATTTCATCCTTTGTGCTGGTATGGGCCTTTTCTCCCGCTATCATTCCCGTGGCGGTTGGCTATAATGTGGCGCACTATTTCACCTTGCTGTTCTCGCAAGGGGTAGATATCGTCCGTCTCGTATCCGACCCATTGGGGGGTGGGTGGAATATTTTGGGAACCGCAAACTACCATCCCTCCGTGGTTCTTTCCGCGGAGTGGATCTGGCATGTCCAGGTCGCGTCGATATTGATCGGGCATATGATCGGTATTCTTCACGCCCATCGAATTGCTCTGCGCATCTTTGGTGCGGGGGGGATGGCGGCACTGAGCCAACTCCCAACGCTCGTCGTGATGCTGGTGTACACCGTGACAGGGCTCTGGATCCTGTCCGCGCCATTCGCAGGAGGCGGAGCAGCCATTGTGCGATAGGAGCCGTGCGGCATGCCGCACGCATCGACGTCATTTCGCAGCAGATGCATTGGCGAGGTTCGGCTTGAGCTCCGAAGGGGACATTTTCCATCGCTTGCGGAATGCGGTGGAAAAATGGCTGGGGGTTGAGAAACCACAATCCAGTGCGGCCTGGGTGACGTCTAGCCGTCCGCTCGCTATGAGGTGGCGGGCAGCCTGAAGACGGGTTTCAATAATGTATTGATGAGGCGGCAGCTCGTTGATTTTTTTGAAATTTCTGATGAAAGAGAATAAATCTCCAGGGTATTCGATAGCATTGGCGACCGCCAGGAGCGTCAGTTCGCTCCGGAAGTTGTCCTGAATGTACTGAGCGGCCTTGCGCATCATCGGTGCATGGATATGCTCTTTTGCGCGCGGCCTCGAATCCAGGTACATGATGCGATTGAGGGCCGCGGCGCCTAGCACTTCCGAGTGCATGGGGCCCGATGGCATCCCCAATACCGAATCTTCATGAATGCTCTTGATGATTTGCATAAGCAAATCGTCACTGATGTCGAACCGGGGCATGGCTGATCCCCATTGCTCATTGATCTGCGGATTGACTTGATGAAGCCATGATTTCTCAAAATGAACAATAATCCACTCCACTTCGCTGGACCACCTGCTGGAAAATGAAAACCCTTTTGGGGTATATATCAGCGGCGTCTGGAGGTGCTTTGTCGTCCATCCGCAACCATCCGCCCGAATTTCGACGCTTGCCGGCAGCCTCAGATACATAGCGAACATGATGCCCGTGGTTTCCAGGTCGATAATTTCCGAGTCACCAGCGATATAGTGATCCACGGTGACACATGAGCGGAATGGGGTGATGCCGCTGCGCCGTTTCCAATTCGCGGGGAGATGCCTGCTTTCTCGGTCTCCATTGGGTGTGGCCACGCAAACATCCCTCATGGCGGACAGGTCTGCCATCTTGTGTCTCCTTCATCAGGCTGTGTGCTCTAGGGCTTATCGCCTCTTTTATGCCTTACGCAGCGTTTGACTGTAGGCACATAAGCTTGCCTGATTCTGACTTGCATACGCTTGAAAAATAGGCGTGCCGAGAGTGGCCTTGCCTATTCCGGCATGGGCTGGTGTGCGAAGCGGGGCTGGCGCACCCCGCCGATCACCACGGTTTCGGTGAACATCGCCGCGGGCCGCACCCACAGGCCGTGGGCGCCGTACAGCGCGCGGTACACCACCAGCGGCTCCAGGGTTTCGCTGTGGCGCGCGGTGCCGACCACCTCGTACAGGCCGCCCTTGTAGTGGCGGTACAGGCCCGGGGGCACAGAGAGCAGGGAGGGCAGGGGCGGGAGGTCGGCGTCGGTGGGCATGGTTAAATCCGCCCATCCTAAAACGAGAGGGGGACCCATGGACCAGGCCGACTTCGTTCACCTGGTGCGCCTGAGCGAGCACGCCAGTGCCGACGACAGCCGCGCCTACCGCCGCAGCGTGGCGGCCTTCGCCGCGCTGGGCTATGCCTGGGTGCTGGGCTGCCTGCTGCTGGCGCTGGGCATCGTGGCCTGGGTGCTGCCGCAGTTGCTGCACGGGCGTTTCCGCATGGGGCTGGCGTGGGGGCTGGTGGCGGCCCTGGGCCTGGTGTGGACCAGCCTGCGCGCGCTGTGGGTGCGCCTGGACGCGCCCGAGGGCGTGGAGATCACGGCGCGCGACGCGCCCGCGCTGTTCGAGGCGCTCGAGCGCCTGCGCCAGAAAATCAAGGGCCCGCCCATCCACGCCGTCTACCTGGACGGGGACTTCAACGCCAGCATCCGCCAGACGCCGCGCTGGGGGCTGCTGGGCGGCGCGGTGAACACGCTCACCATCGGCCTGCCGCTGCTCATGGCGCTCGACAAGGCGCGGCTGCTGGCCGTGCTGGCGCACGAGTACGGCCACCTGCGCGGCGACCACGGGCGCTTCGCGGCCTGGATCTACCGCACGCGCCTGTCGTGGCTGCGCCTGCACGACAGCCTGCGGGGCGACGGCGGTCCCGTGGCGGCGGCCACGCAGGCATTCCTGAACTGGTACTTCCCGCGCTTCGCGGCCAAGACCTTTGCGCTCGCGCGCCAGGACGAGTACGAGGCCGACCGCATCGCGCGCCGGCTGCTCGGGCGCGAGGCGGCCACGGCCGCGCTGGTGGAGATCGAAATCAAGGGCGCCTGGCTGCAGGAGCAGTTCTGGGCCGCCCACTGGCGCACCGCGGCCACCGAGCCGCTGCCCGTGGGGCCCTACCAGCCGCTGTGCGCGCAGCTGGGCCTGGCACCCGAGCCCGCCTTCGCGCGGGAGGCGCTGCGCCAGGCGCTGGCGCGCATCAGCGGGGTGGACGACACCCACCCCAGCCTGCGCGACCGCGTGCAGGCGCTGGGCGGCCAGCCCGTGCTGCCCGCGTGGTCCCGGCGCAATGCGCTGTCGCTGCTGGGCGAAAACGCCGCGCGCTGGATGCAGCATTTCGACCGCCAATGGTGCAAGGACAACGCCAGCGACTGGAAGCTGCACCACGCCTGGCTGGGCCGCGTGCGCGAGCGCATGCAGGCGCTGGCCGCATCGCGCGCATCGAACAACGCGAACGAACTCGTCGAGGAGGCGACGCTGCGCCGCCACCTCGATCCGCGCGCCGACGTGCGGCCGCTCTACGAGCTGGCCCTGCAGCGCAGCGCCGAGCACCCGGGCGCGCTGCGCGGGCTGGTGCAGGCCCTGCCCGAGGAAGACCGCGCCGCGCGGCTGCACCTCCTGCAGCGCCTGTGGGACGCCGGCAGCGACCACCGCTGGTGGGCCGCGCGCCAGGCCGTCGATGCCCTGGAGACGCCGCGCGCGGACCTGGAGCACGACGCCGCCGCGCTCAAGCTCTGGCGCGAGCGCCTCAAGCAGGCGCAGGAGGGCGAGGAGCGCGCCTGGGAGGAGCTCACGCAGCAGCCGTACTTCAGCCAGACCACGCGGCACGACCTGGGCACCTTCGAGCTCGGCGAGGTGCAGGCCGAGCTCGCGCGCTGCAAGAGCGTGGCGCGCTGCTGGCTCGTGGGCAAGCAACTGCGCGAATTTCCGCGCCGCCGCGCCTACCTCGTCTTCGTCGAGCTGCCGGGCATGGACGACGAGGACCGCTACCAGCTGTGCCGCTCGCTGGAGCAGAGCCTGAGCCTGCCGGGGCCTGCGCTCGTGCTCTGGGCGGGCGAGTCGCCCACCCTCGAGGAAATCCGCCGCGCGGCCTTCGAGCCCATCTACGCGCGCTGAGGCAGGGCGTGGCGGGGCGGGATGGCGGGATGGGACAATCGCCCCCATGCACCCCAAAGCCCTTCTGGATGCCTGCGCCGAACTGGTCAGGCTCACCTTGACGTTCGAACACCCGGCCGATGCCGTGGTGTCGCGCTACTTCCGCGACCACCGCGCGCTCGGCCCGCGCGAGCGCGCCACGCTGGCCGAAACCGCCTACGCCGTGCTGCGCAGGAAGCTGCGCTTCGAGCAGCTCGCGCGCTCCGGCTCCGGCCCCAAGGAGCGGCGCCTGGCGATCCTCGGCTTCCATGGCCCGCGCGACTTCCTGAAAAGCGCGCTCACCGAGCAGGAAAAAGCCTGGGTCGATGCCTGCGATGCCGTGCGCGACGACGAGCTGCTCGAACCCCAGCGCCACAACCTGCCCGAATGGCTGGCCGCGCCGCTCAAGGCCCAGCTCGGCGGCGATTTTTGGCCGCTGGCGGCCAGCCTGGCGCAGGGCGCGCCGCTCGACCTGCGCATCAACGCCTTGACGGAAAAACGGGCGCAAGTGCAGAAGGAGCTTGCGCAAGCAGCTATCAAATCGGAAGTAACGCCGTATTCCCCCTGGGGCCTGCGCATCGAGGGCAAGCCCGCGCTGGCCAAGATGGAGGCCTTCCAGCGCGGCGCCATCGAGGTGCAGGACGAAGGCTCGCAACTGCTCGCGCTGCTGCTCGACGCCAAGCGCGGCGAGATGGTGGTCGATTTTTGCGCCGGCGCGGGCGGCAAGACCCTGGCCATCGGCGCGTGCATGCGCAACACGGGGCGGCTGTATGCGTTCGACGTATCGGGCCACCGGCTCGACGCGCTCAAGCCCCGGCTGGCCCGCAGCGGCCTGTCGAACGTGCACCCCGCCGCCATCGCCCACGAGCGCGACGAGCGCGTGAAGCGCCTGGCGGGCAAGATCGACCGCGTGCTGGTCGATGCCCCCTGCTCGGGCCTGGGCACGCTGCGCCGCAACCCCGACCTCAAGTGGCGCCAGTCGCTCCAGGCGGTGCAGGAGCTGGCGGCCAAGCAAACGGCCATTTTGCAAAGCAGCGCGCGCCTGCTCAAACCCGGCGGGCGCCTCGTGTACGCTACCTGCAGCGTGCTGCCCGAGGAGAACGAGGCCATCGCCGAGGCCTTCACCGCTGCGCACCCCGATTTCGTGCCGCTTGACGCGGGCGAGGTGCTCGCCCAGCTCAAGGTGGAGCAGGCGGCCAGCCTGTGCAGCGGTGGCGAGAGCGGCGCGCGCTACCTGCGCCTGTGGCCGCACCGGCACCAGACGGACGGCTTCTTCGCCGCCGTGTGGGAGCGCAAGCGTTGAGGGCAGCGCCCCGGATGCGGGGCAGTGCCGCCGAGCCAATCCGTTGAGAGAGGGACCCCATGAAGAAACGCGCGCATGCCTGGTGGAGACAGGCTTTTGCCCTGGGCGCTTGCCTGGCCTTGGCCTCGTGCGGAGGTGCGGGCGGTGACGCTGGAACGGGAGAGGGCGGAGCACCCGGCGGCAGCGACCCCGGCGGCGGCATTCCGGTCGTGGAGGGCTCGCCTTTCGTACCCGGCGCCGAAGATCTGCCGCGCGCCGCGGATGCGGACCTCTACGTCTATGGCGATCCCGTGCCCGGCCGCCCGGCGGCGGCGCCCTCGCTGCTGGCCCTGAACGTGCTGTACCAGCCCACCGACGCGCCCAAGGCGCCGGGCCCCTACCAGGTGGACAGCAGCACCTGCGCCGCGCTGCCCGCGCCGCCGCCCAGCTACCCGGGCGGCCGGGTCACGCTCGATACCGTGAACCTCGACGAGAACGGCGACGACGGCTGCGAGCCCGAGATCAAGGTCAAGGTCACCAGCGGCGACGGCGCGATCGCCGGGGCCGACGCCAAGATGCGCATACGCGGCAGCAGCACGCGCGCCGCTGACCTCAAGTCCTACCGCATCAAGCTCGACAAGAGCGCCACGCCCTGGCACCAGGAAAGCACCCTGCAGCTCAACAAGCACCCGTGGGACCTGAGCCGCGTGCGCAACAAGCTGGCGTTCGACCTCATGCGCCTGGTGCCCTACCACGAGAGCCTGCGCACCCAGTTCGCCCAGATCACCTATGACGACGGCAGCGGCAGCCCCCAGGACATGGGCCTGTTCACCCATGTGGAGAAGATGGGCGACGCCTACCTCGCGCGCCGCGGCTGGGTGGCGGGCTCGAATGTCTACAAGGCCGAGAATTTCAGCTTCAACAGCGGCAGCGACAACTTCGGCAACCTGAAGGCCAAGCTGGTGACGGACGAGGACGTCGCGAACTTCGAGAAGGTGCTGTCCCTGGAGTCGGACTCGGGCGACCACCACGCCATCATCGACGCGACGAAGGCGCTGGGCGACGAGAGCGTTCCCTTCGCCCGCACGTTCGACCGCTACTTCAACCGCAACAACTACCTGGCCTGGCTGGCCACGGTCATCCTGCTGGGCAACGAGGACACGCGCACGCAGAACTTCGGCCTGTACCAGCCCCTGGGCACGGAGAAGTTCTACTTCCTGCCCTGGGACTACGACGGCGCGCTGGGCTCCTTCGACCAGCCCGGCGCGGACTACGTGGACATGGCCACCGCGACGGGCGTTGGCAACTGGTGGGGCGTTCCGCTGCACCGGCGCTTCCTCTCCGACCGCAAGAACCTCGGCGACCTGCGGGCCGCCGTCATGGAAATCCGCACCAAGTACCTCACGGACGCGAACGCCGGGAAGCTGCTCGACAGCTACCGCCCCGTGGTCGAGCCGTTCATCCAGCGCGAGCCCGACGGCTCGTACCTCGCCACCAGCCCGCAGGGCGTGGGCAGCGCGGCCCAGCAGTGGGACACCGAGTTCAGGCGCCTGCAGACCGTGATCGAGAAGAACTACCAGCTCTTCCTGCAAAGCCTGGAGCGCCCCATGCCGTTCTGGCTGGGCGTCTCCGCGGACGGGAGCAGCCTGCGCTGGGATTGGCCCGCGCCCTTCCACCCGCAGGGCCGGTCCATGAGCTATACGGTCCAGCTCGCCCAGGTGGCGGCCGATGCCTTCGACGCGACCGGAACGGTGGTCAAGGAAGTCCCGGGCGTGGGCCAGCCCGTGCTCCCCCTGCAGACCTTGGCTGCCGACGTGCCTGCGGGCGACTACCTGGTGCGCGTCAAGGCCATCGACCCCCTGGGCAACTGGATGTACAGCTTCGACAGCTACGCCGTGGGCGGCAAGACCGTGTTCGGCGCGATCTGCCTGAACCTGCCCAGCGGCAAGGAATGCGGGCAATGAGTCTATTCGTGGAAACAACCTACCACCGGTATGCAAACGGTCTTTAAAATCCCATAACTTGCACGATATGCGTGCGGTCCGGCAATTTCTTCGCAAAGGCAATCGAAAACCCTATGTTTCTCCCTGATTGGGCTGTCCTGAACGCCGCCATCGACTGGCTGGCCCACGGACTGTGGAACCTGTCCTGGTGGCAGATCGTTCTCTACACCCTGGCGACGACGCACGTCACCATCGCGGCCGTCACCATCTTCCTGCACCGCTGCCAGGCCCACCGCGCGCTGGACCTGGGGCCGGTGCCGTCGCACTTCTTCCGCTTCTGGCTGTGGGTGGGCACGGGCATGGTGACCAAGGAGTGGGTCGCCATCCACCGCAAGCACCACGCCAAGTGCGAAACCGAGGACGACCCGCACAGCCCGCAGACGCGCGGCCTCGACACCGTGATGTGGCGCGGCGCAGAGCTGTACCGCGCCGAATCGAAGAATCAGGAAACCCTGCAGAAATTCGGCCACGGCACGCCCAACGACTGGCTGGAGCGCAACGTGTACAGCCGCTTCGCTTGGCAGGGCGTGGGCCTGATGCTGATCCTGGACGTGCTGCTCTTCGGCGCCATCGGCGCCGCCGTGTGGGCCGTGCAGATGGCGTGGATCCCGTTCTGGGCTGCGGGCGTGGTCAACGGCGTGGGCCACTACTGGGGCTACCGCAACTTCGAGGCGCAGGACGCCTCCACTAACCTCGTGCCCTGGGGCATCGTGATCGGCGGCGAGGAGCTGCACAATAACCACCACACCTACCCCACGGCGGCCAAGTTCTCGGTCAAGCCCTACGAGTTCGACATCGGCTGGGTCTACATCAGCCTCATGCGCCGCATCGGCTGGGCCACGGTGAAGAAGGTGCCGCCGAAGCTGCAGCTGGGCGCCGTCAAGCCCGTGGCAGACGAAAAGACGCTCGAGGCGCTGATCGCCAACCGCTACGAGGTCATGGCGCGCTACGCGCGCGGCGTGCGCCAGGCTTGCCGCGACGAGATCGCCGCCCTCAAGGCGCGCAACGCGCTGGCCGACCTGTCCGCCATGCAGGCCGCCAAGCGCTGGCTGCACCGCGACGCCGAGAAGGTGCCCGAGCGCGCCCAGCCACAGTTGGCCCAGGCCCGCGCGGCGCACCCGGCGCTCGACAAGATGGTGACCATGCGCGAGGAGCTGCGCCAGCTCTGGCTCAACACCTCGCACTCGCGCGAGCAGCTCACGGCCGACCTGCAGGCCTGGTGCCGCCGTGCCGAGGAAAGCGGCATCGCGGCGCTCAAGGAGTTCTCGATGAAGCTGCGCGCGGCCCACGTCTGACGCGCACCCGCTTCGCTACGAAGCCCTGCTGGCCCTGGCCGCGGGGCTTTTTTGATGGATGGGACGGACATGAAAAAACCGCCAGCGCTTGCGCGGTGGCGGTTTCTTGCGGGGAACCCGGGCTGAATTACTTCAGCTTGGTTTCCTTGTACTCGACGTGCTTGCGAGCCTTGGGATCGAACTTCATGATCGCCATCTTCTCGGGCATCGTCTTCTTGTTCTTGGTGGTGGTGTAGAAGTGGCCGGTACCCGCAGTGGATTCCAGCTTGATCTTGTCGCGTCCGCCTTTAGCAGCCATGGTGATTCTCCTTAAGCCTGGCCGCGTGCACGCAGGTCTGCGAGCACGGAGTCGATACCGTTCTTGTCGATCAGGCGCAGGGCAGCGCTCGAAACGCGCAGGCGCACCCAGCGGTTTTCGCTCTCGACCCAGAAACGGCGGTATTGCAGGTTCGGCAGGAACCGGCGCTTGGTTTTGTTGTTGGCGTGGGAAACGTTGTTCCCGACCATCGGGCCCTTGCCCGTGACTTCACATACGCGTGCCATGAGGACACTCCGGATTTTCAAAACGGCCGCCACCTGGGCAGTGGGGCCTCACCTCGCCAGACAGGGTGGCGGTAACCCAATTCCCCGGCTCCGCGCCCCGTCAAGGCAGGGCGCGAATTCAGGAAAGCCAGCGATTATAGCAGTTCACTCTTGTTCGAGGAAGCGCTGCGCATCCAGCGCCGCCATGCAGCCCGTGCCCGCGCTCGTGATGGCCTGGCGGTACACGTGGTCCTGCACGTCGCCGGCCGCGAACACGCCGGGCACGCTGGTCTGCGTGGCGAAGCCCTTGAGCCCGCCCTGGGTGACGATGTAGCCGTTCTCCATGGTGAGCTGGCCCTGGAAGATCTCGGTGTTGGGCGCGTGGCCGATGGCGATGAAGCAGCCCTGGAGCTGGATGTCCTTCGTACTGCCGTCCTGCGTGCTCTTGATGCGGATGCCCGTCACGCCGCTGTCGTCGCCCAGCACCTCGTCGAGCGTGTGGAACAGTTGGAGCTCGATCTTGCCGGCCGCCACTTTCTCGTTGAGTTTGTCCACGAGGATGGGCTCGGCCTTGAACTTGTCGCGCCGGTGCACCAGCGTGACCTTGCGCGCGATGTTCGAAAGGTACAGCGCCTCCTCCACGGCGGTGTTGCCGCCGCCCACCACGCACACGTCCTGGTCGCGGTAGAAGAAGCCGTCGCAGGTGGCGCAGCCCGACACGCCCTTGCCCATGAAGTCGGACTCGGACGGCAGGCCCAGGTACTTGGCCGATGCGCCCGTGGCGATGATCAGCGCATCGCAGGTGTAGGTGCCGCTGTCGCCCTTCAGGGTGAAGGGGCGGCGGCTGAGATCGACCTGGTTGATGTGGTCGAAGATGATCTGCGTCTTGAAGCGCTCCGCATGCTCCAGGAAGCGCTGCATGAGCTCGGGGCCCTGCACGCCGTGCACGTCGGCGGGCCAGTTGTCCACCTCGGTGGTCGTCATGAGCTGGCCGCCCTGGGCGATGCCGGTGATCAGCACGGGGTTCAGGTTCGCGCGGGCCGCGTACACGGCGGCCGTGTAGCCGGCGGGGCCGGAGCCGAGGATGAGAACTTGGGCGTGTTGGGTGGTGGAGGACATGGTAAAAGTGAGGGTTTGTGCGCGCCCGCAGGCCGGGCGCGACGGTTTTTCATCTGAGGCCGGACCCGCGAGTATCAAGCTTTCGCCCTGTCCCCGGGGAGCCGGTGTCTTTCATCGCGGTGATTGTAGAAAACGATCGAGGAGGAGTTGCTTGTGTCCACCATGCTGTCCAACCTGGACCTGCTGCGCCGGGTTCCCTTGTTCTCGCTGCTCACGGCGGCGCAGGCCGAAGTCCTCGGCAGCGCCGTGGTCAAGCGCCGCTTCAAGCGCGGAGATGCCCTGGTGGAGCAGGGACAGAAGTCCGATGCGCTGTGCATCCTGCTCACGGGCCGCGCGCGCGTAGTGTCGTCCGACGCGCGGGGGCGCGAGGTGATCCTGGCCACGCTGGGGCCGGGCGACTACCTGGGCGAGATGAGCATCATCGACAACAACCCGCATTCGGCCACCGTGCGCGCCGAGGTGCAGACCGACGTGCTGCTGCTCGGGCGCATAGAGTTCACGCGCTGCCTGGCCGACAACGCGCCCATGGCCATGGCCGTGATGCGCGGTCTTGTCAAGCGGCTGCGCCATGCGGACCGCAAGATCGAGTCGCTCGCGTTGCTCGACGTGTACGGCCGCGTGGCCCATGCGCTGCTGGAAATGGCCGAGCCCGGCGCCGAGGGCCAGAACGTGGTGCAGGGCAAGATCTCGCGCCAGGACCTCGCCAAGATGGTGGGCGCCTCGCGCGAGATGGTCAGCCGCGTGATGAAGGACCTGGAGGAGCGCGGCCTGATCGAAACGCTGGACGGCGGCGCCACGGTGCTCAAGGACCGGCTCGCAGCTTTGTAACCGGATCGGCGCGGTGCTTGGGGTAAGCTCGCCCCGCCTGTTATGACCTATTCGCTCAACACCCTGAACGCCTCTTCCGGTAAGTCCGCTCCCCGCTCCGGGGCCTCCCGTTTCGGCCATGAGATCGGCCTGGTGCTGGGCCTGGTGGCCCTGGTGTTCTGGCTGCTCGCGCTCGTGAGCTACTCCGCGCAGGACGCGGCCTGGTCCACCTCGGGCGCGGGCCCGGGGCGCATGGTGTCCAACTGGGCGGGGCGCTTCGGCGCCTGGCTGGCCGATGGCAGCTACTTCGCGCTGGGCTTTTCCGTGTGGTGGGGCGTGGCGGCGGCCATCCGGGCCTGGCTGGCGTCGCTGGCGCGCTGGATGCGCGGGGGTGAGGAAGAGGGCGCGGCGCCTCATGGCCCGCTCGCGCGCCGCCTGATGTTCTGGGGCGGCCTGCTGCTGCTGTTGGGCGCGAGCACGGCGCTCGAATGGTCGCGCCTGTACCGTTTCGAGCCGCTGCTGCCCGGCCCCGCGGGCGGCGTGCTCGGCCGCATGGCGGGCCCCGCCGCGATGAAGTGGCTGGGCTTCACGGGCTCGGGCCTGGCGGGTGTCGTGCTGATCGTGCTGGGCGCGGCGCTGGTGTTCCGCTTCTCGTGGGGGCTGGTGGCCGAGCGGCTGGGCGCGCGCCTCGATGGCCTGGTGCAGACGCGCCGCGCCCGGCGCGAGATCGCCAAGGACGTGGCCGTGGGCCGGCAGGCCGCGCGCGAGCGCGAGGAGGTGGTGCTCGAAGAGCGCCACGAGATCGAGGAGCACCACCCACAGCCCGTGCAGATCATCGAGCCGGTGCTGGCCGACCCGCCCCAGAGCACCCGCGTGGTGAAGGAGCGCCAGAAGCCCTTGTTCACCGAGATGCCCGACAGCCGCCTGCCGCAGGTCGATCTGCTCGACAGCGCCCAGGCGCGCCAGGAAACCGTGTCGCCCGAGACGCTGGAGATGACCAGCCGCCTGATCGAGAAGAAGCTCAAGGACTTCGGCGTGGAGGTCACCGTGGTGGCCGCCGCGCCCGGCCCGGTGATCACGCGCTACGAGATCGAGCCCGCCACGGGCGTGAAGGGCTCGCAGGTGGTGAACCTCGCCAAGGACCTCGCGCGCTCGCTCTCGCTCGTCTCGATCCGCGTGATCGAGACCATCCCGGGCAAGAACTTCATGGCGCTGGAGCTGCCTAACGCCAAGCGCCAGAGCATCCGCCTGTCCGAGATCCTGGGCTCGCAGGTCTACCACGACGCCAAGAGCCTGCTCACCATGGGCCTGGGCAAGGACATCGTGGGCAACCCCGTGGTGGCCGACCTCGCCAAGATGCCGCACGTGCTCGTGGCGGGCACCACGGGCTCGGGCAAGTCGGTGGGCATCAACGCGATGATCCTCTCGCTGCTCTACAAGGCCGAGGCGCGCGACGTGCGCCTGCTCATGATCGACCCGAAGATGCTCGAAATGTCGGTCTACGAGGGTATTCCGCACCTGCTTGCCCCCGTGGTCACCGACATGAAGCAGGCCGCCCACGGCCTGAACTGGTGCGTGGCCGAGATGGAGCGGCGCTACAAGCTCATGAGCAAGATGGGCGTGCGCAACCTCGCGGGCTACAACACCAAGATCGACGACGCCAAGGCGCGCGGCGAAAGCATCGCCAACCCCTTCAGCCTGACACCCGAGGAGCCCGAGCCGCTCGACCGCCTGCCGCACATCGTGGTCGTCATCGACGAGCTGGCCGACCTCATGATGGTGGTGGGCAAGAAGATCGAGGAACTGATCGCCCGCCTGGCGCAGAAGGCGCGCGCGGCGGGCATCCACCTCATCCTGGCCACGCAGCGGCCCAGCGTGGACGTGATCACGGGCCTGATCAAGGCCAACATTCCCACGCGCATCGCGTTCCAGGTCAGCAGCAAGATCGACAGCCGGACCATCCTCGACCAGATGGGCGCCGAGGCGCTGCTGGGCATGGGCGACATGCTCTACATGGCCAGCGGCACCGGCCTGCCGATCCGCGTGCACGGCGCCTTCGTGTCGGACGAGGAAGTACACCGCGTCGTCCATTACCTCAAGGAACAAGGGGAGCCGGACTACATCGAGGGTGTGCTCGAAGGCGGTACCGTCGAGGGTGACGATGGCGCCTTCGGCGAAGGCGGCGGCGGCGAGGGCGGGGAGAAGGACCCCATGTACGACCAGGCCGTGGAGGTGGTGCTCAAAGACCGCAAGGCCAGCATCTCCTACGTGCAGCGCAAGCTGCGCATCGGCTACAACCGCTCGGCGCGGCTGCTCGAAGACATGGAAAAGGCCGGCCTCGTGAGCGCACTCACGGCCAGCGGCCAGCGCGAGGTGCTGGTGCCCAACCGGGGCGGCGAGTGAGCGCCCCTGCGAAAGTGACGCATGAAATATTGGATTGCTAGTTTCTTGATAGCTGCTTGCACAAGCGGGGCGCGCGCTGACGGCCTGCAGAGCCTGGAGTCGTTCATGAAGGCCTCGCAGGCGGGCCGGGCCGACTTCACGCAGACCGTGATCTCCCCGGCCAAGGACGGGCAGGCCGCGCGCACCAAGCAGTCGAGCGGCAGCTTCGAGTACCAGCGGCCCGGCCGCTTCAAGTTCGTCTACCAGAAGCCTTTCGAGCAGACCATCGTGGCCGACGGCAAGACGCTGTGGCTCTACGACGTGGACCTGAACCAGGTCACCGAGCGCGCGCAGGCTCAGGCGCTGGGCACCTCGCCCGCGGCGCTGCTGGCCTCGGCGTCCGACCTGCAGGGCCTGCGCGGCGACTTCACGCTGGAGAACGCGCCCGACCAGGACGGCATGCAATGGGTGAAGGCCGTGCCCAAGGCCAAGGACAGCCAGCTGCAGAGCGTGCGCGTGGGCTTCGCGGGCGGGCAGCTCGGAGTGCTCGAGATCCTCGACAGCTTCGGCCAGCGCTCGGTGATGCGGTTCACGCACCTGCAGACCCTGCCGTCGCTGCCCGCGAGCACCTTCCAGTTCAAACCGCCCGCGGGGGCGGACGTGTTCAAGCAATAGCCGCTGGCCGTCACCGCGCCAGCAGCACCAGCGCCAGGCCCACGGCCGCGGGCACGGCCTGCACGAACAGGATCTTGCGGCTGGCCGTGGCCGCGCCGAACAGCCCCGCCACCAGCACGCACAGCAGGAAGAACACCTTCACCGGCCCCCCGCCCGCGCCCAGCCACAGGCCCCAGAACAGCCCCGCGGCCAGGAAGCCGTTGTACAGGCCCTGGTTGGCGGCCAGCGCCTTGGTGGCCGTGGCCATCTCCTGCGTGAGGCCGAAGGCGCGCCGCCCGGCGGGTTTGTCCCACAGGAACATCTCGAGCACGAGGATGTAGACGTGCAGCAGCCCGATCAGGGCGACGGCGGCATTGGCGGCAAGGGACATGGCGTGGCTCGCAAGGGCAAAACGCGCAGCATATCCGCTGCCCGCCCGGCGTGCACGGGCCGGGCGGGTGGGGAGTGTTCGTTTCTACCGCCCCATCGCGTAGAACTCGTCGTTGGGCCGCATGCTGGTTACGTTGGCCATGCGGTTCGAGAGCCCGAAGAACGCGGCGATGGCGGCGATGTCCCAGATGTCCTCCTGGCCGAAGCCATGCGCGCGCAGCGCCTCGAAGTCCTGCTCGTCCACGGCATGGGCCTGGGCCGAGACCTTCATCGCGAAGTCCAGCATGGCCTTCTGGCGCGGCGTGATGTCGGCCTTGCGGTAGTTCACCGCCACCTGGTCGGCGATCAGCGCATTCTTAGCGCGGATGCGCAGGATGGCGCCATGCGCGACCACGCAGTACTGGCACTGGTTGGCATTGCTCGTGGCCACGACGATCATCTCGCGCTCGGCCTTGGTCAGGTTGCCGGGCTTTTCCATCAGCGCGTCGTGGTAGGCGAAGAAGGCGCGGAACTCGTCGGGCCGGTGCGCCAGCACCAGGAACACGTTGGGCACGAAGCCGGCCTTCTCCTGCACGGCAAGCACGCGCTCGCGGATGTCGCCGGGCAGGTCCTTGATCTCGGGTACGGGAAAGCGGCTGATCGGTGGGGTGGTGGTCATGGTGTTCTCCTGAAAAACGGTTTCATTGCGGTGCGCCCACGCGCACCACGAGGCGGCCGCGCACCTGGCCCGCGAGCAGGTCGGGCGCGATGGCGATGGCGTCGTCCAGTGGAATCTCGTGCATGAGCTTTTCCAGCACGGCGATGTCCAGGCTGGCGGCCAGGCGCTGCCAGGCTTGCAGGCGGTCGGGCGTGGGGGCCATCACGCTGTCGATGCCCGCGAGCGTTACGCCGCGCAGGATGAACGGCGCCACCGTGGCCGGAAAGCCCATGCCCGCCGCCAGCCCGCAGGCGGCCACCACGCCGCGGTAGCGCATGGCGGCGCACACGTTGGCCAGCATCTGGCCGCCCGCCACGTCGATGGCGCCCGCCCAGCGCTCCTTCTCCAGCGGCCGGCCGGGCGGGGAAATTTCCGCACGGTCGATGATGTGGCGCGCGCCCAGGCTGGTGAGGAAATCCGCCTCCTGCACCCGGCCCGTGACGGCCGCGACTTCGTAGCCCGCCTGGGCCAGCAGCGCCACGGCCACGCTGCCCACGCCGCCCGCCGCGCCGGTCACCACCACGGGGCCCTTGCCGGGCGTGATGCCGTGGCGCTCCAGCGCCAGCACGCACAGCGCGGCGGTGTAGCCCGCCGTGCCGATGCCCATGGCCTGGCGCGGCGTGAAGGGCGATTGCAGCGGAATCAGGAAGCGCGCAGGCACGCGGGCCAGCTCGGCCAGCCCGCCCCAGTGCCCTTCGCCCGCGCCCCAGCCGTTGAGCACCACGGCATCGCCGGGCCGGTACGCGGGATCGGTGCTGGATTCCACCGTGCCCGCGAAGTCGATGCCCGGCACCATCGGGAACTTGCGCACCACGGGCGAGCGGCCGGTGATGGCGAGCGCGTCCTTGTAGTTGAGGGTGGACCAGGCGACGCGCACGGTCACTTCGCCTTCATTGGGCACGGATGGGAGGGAGGCTTCATCCAGCATCCGTACGGCGGCGGTCTGCTGGCCGTCCTGTTTGTCGATGAGCAAGCCACGGAACATAGGGGCCCCTTCAAGTGGTCAACAGTTGGAAAAAGCCTTGGGCATACACCCGCAGCGGCGCGGCGGATCGCTCCAGCTTGGCGCGCAGCACGGCGCCCTCCCAGCCGATCCAGAAGAACGCGGCGAGCGCCGCGCAGTCGTGCTGTGCCGAAACCTCACCCGTGCGCTGGGCCTCGGCCAGGCAGGCGGCGGTGCGCGCCTGCCAGTCGCGGAACACCTGCTCCAACTGCGCGCGAAAGGACTCGGGCAGCGTGCCCATTTCCTGCCCCAGGTTGCCCACGAGGCAGCCGCGCCGGAAGCCGTGGCGCGCCATGCCCTGCTCGGCGTCCGCGATGAAATGGCGCAGCCGCTGCAGGGGCGGCGTGCCCGCGTCGAGCAGCCAGCGGTCCAGCTTGCGCGCGAAGTACCCGGCATAGGCCGCGATCAGCGCCTGGCCGAAGGCTTCCTTGCTCTCGAAGCAGTGGTAGAACGAGCCCTTGGGCACTGCGGCCAGGCGCAGGATCTCGTCGATGCCGACGGCGCTGTAGCCCTTTTCGGTGAGCACGGCCACGCCGGTACGGACCAGCAGTGCGCGCGTGTCCTGGCGCGGCTCGGCCGGATTCTTCGGCGGGCGGCCCCGGCGGCGCGGGGCGAGGGTGGCAGACATGGGCAGGTTTATATTGGACTGATTGGTTTAATTATTCCATGAATTAGACCAGCCAGTCCATATTTTTCACTTAGCCCAGGCTGTCGAGCAACTCTGGCAGGTCGCCCACCGGCACCACGTCCACCCCGTCCTTGAGCGGAAAGCGCCGCTCCACCGGCGCCACCACCACCGTGCGCGTGGGCTGCAGGTCATTGCGCGCCTGCCAGAAACCCTTGGTCACCGTGGGCGCGGACGCGAACTTGACCTCCAGCCCCAGGCTGCGCTGCCCCACCTGCACCACCACGTCCAGCTCGGCCCCGGCGGCTGTGCGGTAGAAGCCCAGTTGCGCGCCCTCGGGCAGGTGCGCGGCGATCTGCTCGACCACGAAACCCTCCCACGACGCGCCCACAATGGGGTGGCCCTGCAGATCCGACAGGCTGGCGATGTTCAGCAGCGCGTGCAGCAGGCCGCTGTCGCGGATGTAGGTCTTGGGCGACTTGACGAGCCGCTTGCCCACGTTGGGCAGGTGCGGCTCCAGGCGGCGCACCAGCATCGTGTCCACCAGCAAGCCGAGGTAGCGCGCGGCGGTGCTGTGCGACGCGCCGCCCAGCGACAGGCCGAGCTGCGAGGCATTGAAAAGCTGCCCCTGCAGGTGCGCGAGCATGCGCCAGAAGCGGTGCAGCGTGTCGGCGGCCACGCTCACGCCCATCTGCGGCAGATCGCGCTGCAGGAAGGTCTGGATGAAGTCCTGCCGCCAGGCGTAGGCCAGCCGGTCGCTGGGCGCCAGGTGCGCCAGCGGAAAGCCGCCGCGGTGCCAGAGCTGCTGCAGCGCGCCCAGGCCGGGCGCCACTTCGCTGGCAAGCAGCGGAGTCAGCTCCAGATAGCCCACGCGCCCGGCCAGCGATTCGGCACGCTGGCGCAGCAGCGCCCCGCTGGCCGAGCCCAGCAGCAGGAAGCGGCCAGGCCGCCGGTCGGCGTCGATCTCGGGGCGCAGGTGGGTGAACAGATCGGGCAGCATCTGCACCTCGTCCAGCACCACGAGCTTGTCGCGGTGCTGGGCCAGGAACAGATCGGGCTGCGCCAGCTGTGCCCGGTCGGCCGGCCGCTCCAGGTCGAGGAACAGCGCGCCAGGGTGCCGCGCCGCGACGGCCTTGGCGAGCGTGGTCTTGCCCACCTGGCGCGGCCCGAGCAGCACGATGCCGGGGTAGAAAGCCAGGCGCTCGTCGAGCAGCGCGGTGATTTGGCGGTCAATCATCCTCGCATTTTGATCATTAAATAATCAATTTACAAGGAACTAAAATGTGATTGATCCTAAAAAAGGAGCTGCAAACGCCTGCTGGATAAGCGCTATAGGCCGATTTGGCTTAAATCTTCCGCCAGCACCGCCGCCACGCGCGCACGCACCGCGGGCAGCCATTCGGCCTCAAACCACGGGTGACGCTGCAGCCAGCCGTTGTTGCGCGGGCTGGGGTGGGGCAGGGCGAGCACGGCATCACGCACCGGGTCGCACGCGCGCACCGTCTCGCCCAGCGGCCGGCCGCGGTGCTGCGGCAGGTGCCAGGCCAGGGCGTACTGGCCCACGGCCACGGTGAGCGCGATGTGCGGCAGCCGCTCCAGCAGCGGGGCGCGCCAGGCGGGCGCGCATTCGGGGCGCGGCGGTGCGTCGCCCGAGGCGCCCCGGCCGGGATAGCAAAAGCCCATGGGCACGATGGCGATGCGCGCGGGGTCGTAGAACACCTCGCGCGGCAGGCCGAGCCAGGCGCGCAGGCGCTCGCCGCTCGCGTCGTCGAAGGGAATGCCGCTCGCGTGCACCTTGCGCCCCGGCGCCTGGCTGGCGATGAGGATGCGCGCTGGCTCACCCGCCTGCAGCACGGGGCGCGGGCCCAGCGGCAGGTGGGGCGCGCAGAGGGTGCAGGCGCGCACGCGGCGCAGCAGCGTGTCCAGCGATTCGGGGCGGGGCATGGGCACGGCGGCCGTCAATCCACGATGCGCGCGCCGGCCTCGGCCAGCAGTGCGCGCAGCACGGAGCGGTGGCAGTGCGCCTCGTCCTCGCAGTAGCAGCCCACGGAGAAATGGCTCTGCTGCGAAAGCGCGGCCAGCAGTGCGATGCCGTGGCGGTTCTCGGGCGCGGCCATCTCGGCGCGGTAGCGCCGCTCGAAGGCGGCCCATTCCTGCGGCGTGGCCGCGGCCTGGGCCATCTTCACGGTCTCGTTGCTCGGTGCCAGATTGGGGTACCACACGTCGTACCAGTCTTGCGCCGCGAACTGCTCCTTGGGCACGCCGCGCGGCGGGCGGCGAACGGTGCCGATGCGCGTGCCCTCATCGGGCGTGCGCGGGCTGCCGAGGCGGACGATGCGTAGGGGCATGGTGGTGTTTGGGCTTCAGTATTCGGGGGGGGCTAACGCCTGAATTAAGCCGCGCTGCGAAGCGGCGTCGGCCTGAGTTTTGTTAGCACTGTATGCCGCCTAACAGGTCCAGTAAACCTTGCCGATAAGGTCAACAACCTCTGGGCCGTCGCTGCAGCCGCCAACATCTTGGAGTGAGCGATCTGCGGGGGCCTGGCCAATGATCCATTGCTTGGATGTGGGGTGCCACATGAGCTCACCCTCGGCGAGAACACCGGCGGGAAAGGGGCCGAACGCATGCGGGGCAACCAGCACGATGTGAGTGCCATTGATTATGGCGGTCACTTGCCCGCTTGGCATTGTTGGTTGTTCAGCATAGCGATGCTGAAAGATGTAACTGCCTGAGCTGAGTGGGATTGATGGATAAGGCGTTGAGCTACATCCTGCAATGAGAAAAACGACAAGCGCGAGGATATATCTCATGCAGTGCTAACGGCTCAGGTAAGCCGCCCGCCATAAGCGGGGCAGCTTGAGCGCAGAGTTAGACCCGAAGGCCAAAAGGGAGCGCCAGAAGGGCGCGGCCCACGAAAAGGCGCTGGGCCACCGAAGCGGCGCAGCACTGCAAGAATGATAGCTGCTAGCGCTTTCTGTGCAAGGGCTAGAGGCCAAAAAGGCTTGAAAACCTTTGAGAAAGGCGAGGCGCCGGAATAAACGGCGGCCTGCATAAAGCGAATTAGGGGACTAACGTCAAAACTCAGCGGGCGCCGCAGGCGATCCGCTGGAGCGACTATTTAGCGTTTGATTTAATAGATCTTGCTCTGCATTTGACAAGGGGGCTACTCGCCACACTGCAGATTCATCAAAGGAGGCTCTGCAACGTGGGCACGATTTTTCGTCAATTCTTATTACTGCATTGCAGGATGGGCAATAGCCATGAATCCCATCCAAAGTGCCGTCAACACTAAATCTTGCAGCGATGACATTCTTCAATGCCTTTTGTTCTTTATTTTTTCTCAGCTGGCAAAAGACTCCACCACTGATTCCTCCCGCAAAGATACCAGAATTTACGAAACGCCAAAAATCAGAGTGCGGCTGCGATGCGAAAACCTGTGCGAGGCCCTTCATGATAAGATAGCCCGACACAGCACCAATTGCACATCCAGCAACGAAATGCAACGATTTTTTTCGCCGCAGCTTCATGTATACCGCCCCCAATAGAGCAAAAATTCCACCGGCGGCGGCTGCAGGAAGCAAAGCAAAAAATACGATTGGCAGTAGAAACACAAATGCAGATATGCCAGGGCCTTCTTTTGCTATCGAAATAACTACAGCCAAACTGGCAACGATTGAGCCGACTCCAGCAAACAAGAATGGGGCTACTGCCAATGGCGCCATAGGTTTTCGCTAACGCCCTGAGTTCAGCCGCCGCCGTAGGCGGTCGGCTGCGACGAAATGTTGGCACTACAAGAAAATAAAAGCATACAGTACACGATTATTGCTGTTGACTTAGTGGGGTAGTAAACCATATGGCAGCGATGCATACTGCAAGAAAAACCAGTGAACCCACAACTCTGATATTTTGATCGGGAGTCGAATTTATCTCAAAATGAAAAATAGCTGAAAATGTATCCCCCACGACCTCTCCAGCATGATCTTTCAAAATAAAACCCAAAGCGGCGAAAGCCACGATGCTATATTGCAACCAGTGCTGCAGTACAGGATGCATGGCGGGGCCGTCATAATTGAGCGAATGAGCTTCTCCGTAGAGCCACCAGCCAGCAGCTCCAACGATTGCACCGAAGAAGCCGCTGATAAGTGCGTATGAAAGACGGTCGAAAAGGCTCATATAGAGGTGGATGGCTTTCTCAGGCTAACGTTCTAGCTAAGCGGCATGCCGGAGGCGCGTCCGCTTGAGCGATGGGTTAGGCCGTCACCTGCTCTGCGACGCTTCATGGCGCGACAACCCGAAACCAATCGCGCATGGTTTGTTTGACCCGGTCTGCCTCTTCCTTTGGTACGGGAGACATGTGGCAAATGGTGTTTCGTAAATGGCCGATGAGTCTGGCCTCTTGCACTAACGCACGATCGCGTACCACATCCTCAAAGTGGTCCTTCCAAGCATGCTCGATGACACGGAGTAGTTGAGGGAATGTCATGAGAGCAGATTTATCTCTGGATCCTAAAGCCATCCAGCTCTTGACTTCCTCAGTCTCTTCAAGTTTGGTGATTTCCGTTTGTACATCGCTCGGAATACGGTCCCACCATGACACCGTTGCATCTTTTGTCAGAACCTCCAAAACGAAATCTCGGAGGTAGTTCTCGAAAACGTAAAAGAGTTTGTAGACCTCAGCTGCCTCGAAAGCCTTGCGAACTAAGGTCGGCAGTACGGGTGCCAAATCAAACGTCGCAGATACCAGCAAGGAGTCATTGGGTGCGACGTCGTCGAGCTTGCCCACTGTTCTCTCGGCCGTTTGACCGAGCATCAAGAACAACGCAGCTTGACCGTCAATCATCATTGAAAGACTTTCCGAAGTGCATTGAAGATGTTGAGGTAGACCTCTTCGGTGCCATTGGAAGGCAAATGCACTTGTATGTTGTAGTGGAACTGAGTGCTGAGCTTAGGTGGTATGCCGCGTAGCTTACGGTCGATCTGATCAGCATGTTCCGGGATTTCTTCATCACCTTCGTCCTGAGCCTTTGCGCTGTCTCCAGGCGAGGCTGCAAAGTCCCCAAGACGACAGAGCGCACTGAACGTCGCAACAATTCGCGCCGTCATCGAGTCGTCAGTGCCTGCGACTTGCGCAACCAATCCCTTTAGTTTGTCGGAAGACAGGCTGTGTGCCGCCTCATTTGCCTCAAACAGCGGTGCGTAAGCGGTCCTTACGCCCTTCGCAATCGCGCGCTTTGCGCTGTCCCGGTTCTTGAGTTCTCGATACGCTGCAGTTGGGGCACCGGACGCTTCCAAGAAACCAAGGGTACGCAAGAGCGGAATCATCATCCTGTCGTTTGTGCCCTTCAAACCGACTGTCGTACCCAAGAACTCCTGGGTGAAACGATCAGGTACTTTGGCGGACTGGATGGTCGTGAACAGCGTCTCCAAGTTCTTGTTGGATGCGAGGTAGGTCAGGGAAGCGGGCATTCAAGGTCCATTCTTGAGTTTCGAACAACAGGAAAGTGCTTTGCCGAAAGAGATCTACGGGGTTTTGGTATTGCTTAACGCCCAATTTAACCGGCGCTGCGCGTTAGCGCAGCGTCCGGGTTGAATGCAATGTTAGGCTCAGAAATCATTAAGCGCATGATGTTACCACTGCCAAACTCGATAACTGTCACCATCTTCGGCTCCTATGTAATTACCACCGTGAGCACTCTCTTTGTCTTTCAAAAATTTGCGACCTGCGAAATAGCAAGCAGCAAAGCTGACTGTAAATTCGGCCTCGCCAACCTCACGGGAATGCCAAGGGTATTTGTATTCGCCATTGAGAGATAATCTTAATATAGTTACTTTGATTTTCCGTCTCGCTACCATAGGAGTCTGATTCTGGATAGCCTAACGACCAAGGTAAGCCGCCCGCCTTTGGCGGGTCGGCTTGAGCGGAGGGTTGGATGTTGCGTTATTCACGCTGACGCTCCATTGCAATAGACGAGGCTTGGAACCCAACTTTGGCAAAGAACTCTGCTGCGCCTTCACGACCAGCGCGTAGCACCCATGTGACCTTGGTGTTTTTGCCAATCACATGCTCAACTAATCGCCGACCTATACCTCTGCCGCGGTGACTTGACTCAACAACGAGCATGGAAATGTAGCCGTTTGATATACCGCCCGATATTCCACGAACAAATCCGACAACACGATTTTCCATGACAGCTACCTCAGCAATTTGTGATGCTTCGACCAAAGAAGCGAACGTGCTGAGGCTGTCCAAACGATGGCCCCATCCGCTGGCAACCAGCAACTCAAATGCGTTTGAGACTTCCGATGGATGAATACGATGAATTTGCATGGAATCTAACATTGGAATTCAGCCGCCCGCGTTAGCGGGTCGGCTGGAATGAGTTGTTAGCCATTTGATGCAGCCTCAAACGTGGCCGTTTGAATAAAAGCCAAGGCATCTTCTTGAGATACTTGGTGAGCATAGCGTTCAAGCTCCTCCCAATATGCATTGCATGCCACGCACTGATACAGACGGCCGTGCAATTCGATGCTAATGCCGATGTATTTTAGCGAGTCTAGCTGGCAAGCCTCCCAAGACGTCCGGCATTTTGAGCAACCCTGCTCTTCCCATTTTTTCATGGCATAACTCAAATAATGGCTAACGGCCAAGGTAAGCCTCCCGCCGTAGGCGGGTCGGCTTGACTGCCGGGTTAGACATGGTGTTCAAAATCATCTACATAGTAGAAGTCAAGATCGAAAGCCAAGCCAAGTTGGGCAGCCTGCCGAATCTGCTCCCGGTTGAAATGCATGCCATGTCCACTTGGTGGAAAGTAGCCTACGCACTGGAGCGTAAGCTCATAGTCAAGCCATAGTCGGCGAAGGGAGTCAGCCTTGAGATGCAAGTGAAGGAGCAAATTTTGGATATGTTGCTCAAGCGGCTGGGTGTCATCTAAACCGCTTCTCAAACGCCAACTCATAAATTTGCATACTTTTCCGTTCTGAGGGTTTTTGTCTCCAACATTCCATGCTTCAGAGGGGCGTAAGCCAATAATTTCAGTCACTTGCTCATGCGTTCCAGGGCCGGAAATGTGGAAATAGGCATATTCGCGATTGGTAAGTGGCGGGGATGTCATAGATGACTAACGGCCCAAGGTAAGCGGCGGCGAAGCCGTCCGCTTGACCGCAGAGTTAGACCCGAAGGCCAAAAGGGAGCGCCCTGACTTGGGGCGTTGCCCATGAAAAGGCGCTGTGCCACGGAAGCGGCGCAACGCTGCAAGAACGATATCTGGTAGCGCTTGATGTGCCAGCGCTAGAGGCCGAAAAGGCTTGAAACTGGTGCGGCGAATGCAGGCGAAGCCCGCCAAGGCGCAAAAACCCACAGCCAAAACCGCCTGAGAAAAGCGAAACGCTGGAATAAATGGCTGCGCACATAAAGCGTGTGATGGGGCTAACAGCCAAGGTAAGCCGCCCGCCGTAGGCGGGTCGGCTTGAATGCAGAGTTAGACCCGAAGGCCAAAAGGGAGCGCCCAGACTTGAAGACGGGCGCGGCCCACGCAAAAGCGCTGGGCCAACGAAGCAGTGCAGCGCTGCAAGAATGATAGCTGCTCGCGCTTACTGCAAAAGCGCTGCAGGCCAAAAAGGCTTGAAGCTCCTGTGAGCAGGGCATAGTGCTGAAATGACCGGCCGCGCGCATAAAGCGTGTCATGGGACTAACTAGAATTAGATCGCCGCATGCTACCGACCTGAGGCGATCTAAGTCAAGCGCACAGCGCAACGTTCCCAATGGCATGGCCATGCCCGCAGCAATTTAGACCGCCTAAAATTCGACGGATGGACGTGCCCTCCGAGCCACCCACCCCCGCCGCGCCGCAGCCGCCCCGGTTGCTGGAGTCGCTGCGCCAGCGCATCCGGGTGCTGCATTACTCCATCCGCACCGAGCAGGCTTACGTGGATTGGGCGCGCCGCTTCATTCTGTTCCACGGCAAGCGCCATCCGAGCGAGATGGGGGTGGCGGAGGTTACCGCCTTCCTGACGCACCTGGCGGTGGAGCGCAACGTGTCCGCCTCCACGCAGAACCAGGCCAAGGCTGCCATTCTGTTTCTCTATAAAGAGGTCTTGCAGCAAAACCTGCCCTGGTTGGACGAGGTCGTTTCAGCCAAGAAGGCGCGCCGCCTGCCGGTGGTGCTGACGCAGCGCGAGGTGCGCGAGCTGTTGCTGCAATTGCAGGGCACGCAGTGGCTGGTGGCCTCGCTGCTGTACGGTACGGGGATGCGCATTTTGGAGGCGCTGCGCTTGCGTGTGAAGGACGTGGAGTTCGAGCGGCGCGAGCTGATCGTGCGCGAGGGCAAGGGCGACAAGGACCGGGTGACCGTGCTGCCAGAGAACCTGCTCGCACCGCTGCGCGAGCAGATGGAGCGCGCCCGCGTGCTGCACCGCAAGGACCTGGACGCGGGCCTTGGCGCCGTCTGGCTGCCCGATGCGCTGGCCGTGAAATATGCGAATGCCGCCACGGCCTGGGGCTGGCAGTATGTGTTTCCGAGCGCGGTGCGGTCGGTGGACCCGCGCTCGGGCGTGAAGCGGCGGCACCATCTGCTGGAGCAGTCGGTGCAGAAGGCGGTGGCCCTGGCCGCGCGCCGCGCGGGCATAGCCAAGCCCTGCACGCCGCATGTGCTGCGGCATTCCTTTGCCACCCACATGCTGCAAGCGGGCTACGACATCCGCACCGTGCAGGAGTTGCTGGGCCACAAGGACGTAAGCACCACCATGATCTACACCCACGTTCTGAACAAGGGCGGGCGCGGCGTGCAAAGCCCGCTCGACGCGCTATGAGCCACGCTTCCCTGTCGTCTTCCCACCAGCCCCTGGCCGAGCGCCTGCGCCCGCGCACCCTGGGCGAGGTGATCGGCCAGCAGCACGTGCTGGGGCCGGGCATGCCGCTGCGGCTGGCGTTCGAGTCGGGGCGGCCGCACAGCTGCATCCTCTGGGGCCCGCCGGGCGTGGGCAAGACGACCATCGCGCGGCTGATGGCCGATGCGTTCGACGCGCAGTTCATCAGCATCAGCGCCGTGCTGGGCGGCGTGAAGGACATCCGCGAGGCGGTGGAGCGCGCCCAGGCTGCGCGCGATGGGCTGATGCAGCAGCGCACCATCGTGTTCGTGGACGAGGTGCACCGGTTCAACAAAAGCCAGCAGGATGCCTTTCTGCCCCATGTGGAGAGCGGCCTGTTCACCTTCATCGGCGCGACCACCGAGAACCCCTCGTTCGAGGTCAACTCGGCCCTGCTGTCGCGCGCGGCCGTGTACGTGCTGCAGGCGCTGTCAGAGCAGGATTTGAAGCAAATCGTGGCCCTGGCCCAGGAGCAGCGGGCGCTGCCGGCTATTGAAGATGTAGCGATTGACCGGCTGGTGGCCTATGCCGACGGGGATGCGCGGCGCCTCCTGAACACGCTGGAGACGCTGGCCATGGCCGCCGAGCAGGAGAAGCTGGCGACCGTGACCGACGCCTGGCTGCTCAAGGTGCTGGGCGAGCGCATGCGCCGCTACGACAAGGGCGGCGAGCAGTTCTACGACACCATCAGCGCGCTGCACAAGTCCGTGCGCGGCAGCGACCCCGACGCCGCGCTGTACTGGCTGGTGCGCATGCTTGACGGCGGCGCCGACCCGCGCTACATGGCGCGGCGCCTGGTGCGCATGGCGAGCGAGGACATCGGCCTGGCCGACCCGCGCGCGCTGCGCCTGGCGCTGGACGCGGCCGAGGTCTACGAACGCCTGGGCTCGCCCGAGGGCGAGCTGGCGCTCGCCGAGTGCGTGGTCTACCTGGCCGTGGCGCCCAAGTCGAATGCCGTCTACAAGGCCTACAACGCGGCGCGCACCTTTGTGAAGCAGGACAGCACCCGCCCCGTGCCCATGCACCTGCGCAATGCGCCCACCAAGCTCATGAAGGAACTGGACTATGGCAAGGGCTACCGCTACGCGCACGACGAGGAGGGCGGCTTCGCGGCGGGCGAGCGTTACCTGCCCGACGGGATGGAGCCGCCCGGCTTCTACCAGCCGGTGGAGCGGGGGCTCGAAATCAAGATCGCGCACAAGCTCGCCGAGCTGCGAGAACGCAATGAGGCTGCGCGCGACGGGCCGGCCTGAAATCCGCGGTGCCGCGCCTGCCCCGCAAGCGGCGGGGGGCGGCCCGGGGTGGATCAGCATGCGCAGCAATAAAACTGCAAACATTAGCTTTTTTTATGGATTTCACGGCCCTCTGATGAAACGCTTATCCAAGGGAAAACCCCGCCAAACCGCGTATGGGTAAACGTTTGCAACTGGCTAGAATTCCGCCGAAACCCGCGCAGCTCCCTATCTGGCGGGTTTTTTGCTAGGCGACAGCCGTAGCTCAAAAGGCTGCACTGGCTCTGGTGTTTGCGCAGGTAGCGCACGTCAAAAACGAAGGACTTCTCTTATGGACATTCTGCTGCAACAGATCATCAACGGTCTGGTCCTCGGCAGCATGTACGCCTTGATAGCCTTGGGCTACACCATGGTGTACGGCATCATTCAACTCATCAATTTCGCCCATGGTGAAGTGCTCATGATCGGAGCGCTGACCAGTTGGAGCTGTATCGGCTTGATGCAGGAGGCCATGCCGGGCGCGCCGGGCTGGCTGGTGCTCCTGCTGGCCACGCTGATCGCCTGCGTGGTCGCCTCGGTGCTCAACTTCGCGATCGAGAAGATTGCCTACAGGCCGCTGCGCAACAGCCCGCGCCTGGCGCCGCTGATCACCGCCATCGGCATGTCGATCCTGCTGCAGACGCTGGCGATGATCATCTGGAAGCCCAACTACAAGCCCTATCCCACGCTGCTGTCCACCACGCCGTTCCAGATCGGCGGCGCCGTGATCACGCCCACCCAGGTGCTGATCCTGAGCGTGACGGCCGTGGCCCTGGCCTCTCTGGTCTACCTCGTGAACTACACCCGCCTGGGCCGCGCGATGCGCGCCACGGCCGAGAACCCGCGCGTGGCCGCCCTGATGGGCGTCAAGCCCGACATGGTCATCTCCGCCACCTTCATCATCGGCGCCGTGCTCGCGGCCATCGCGGGCATCATGTACGCCTCCAACTACGGCACGGCCCAGCACACCATGGGCTTCCTGCCGGGCCTCAAGGCCTTCACGGCGGCCGTGTTCGGCGGCATCGGCAACCTGGCCGGCGCCGTGGTGGGCGGCATCCTGCTGGGGCTCATCGAGTCGATCGGCGCGGGCTACATCGGCACGCTCACCGGCGGCCTGCTGGGCAGCAACTACACCGACATCTTCGCCTTCATCGTGCTCATCATCATCCTCACGCTGCGCCCCTCGGGCCTGCTGGGCGAGCGCGTGGCCGACCGTGCCTGAAGGAGTGCACACCATGAAGAACAACAAAGCTCAATGGATCGCCGGCGCCATCGCCCTGCTGGTGCTGCCGCTGCTGCTGCAATACTTCGGCAACGCCTGGGTGCGCATTGCCGACCTGGCGCTGCTCTACGTGATGCTGGCCCTGGGCCTGAACATCGTGGTGGGCTATGCCGGCCTGCTTGACCTGGGCTACGTGGCCTTCTACGCCGTGGGGGCGTACATGTTCGGCCTGCTGGCCTCGCCGCAGCTGTCGGACAACTTCGAGTGGTTCGCGGCCGCGTTCCCCAACGGCCTGCACACCTCGCTGTGGATCGTGGTGCCGCTCGCGGCGGTGGTCGCGGCCCTGGCGGGCGCGCTGCTGGGGGCGCCCACGCTCAAGCTGCGCGGCGACTACCTGGCCATCGTGACGCTGGGCTTCGGCGAGATCATTCGCATCTTCCTGAACAACCTGGACCACCCCATCAACCTGACCAACGGCCCCAAGGGCATCGGCCAGATCGACTCGGTGCATATCTTCGGGCTCAACCTGGGCAAGCGGCTGGAGCTGTTCGGCTTCGACATCAACTCCGTCACGCTCTACTACTACCTGTTCATGGTCCTCGTGGTGATCTCCGTGATCATCTGCTACCGGCTGCAGGATTCGCGCGTCGGCCGCGCCTGGATGGCCATCCGCGAGGACGAGATCGCCGCCAAGGCCATGGGCATCAACACCCGCAACCTCAAGCTGCTGGCCTTCGCCATGGGCGCCTCGTTCGGCGGCGTCTCGGGCGCCATGTTCGGCGCGTTCCAGGGTTTCGTCTCGCCCGAGTCGTTCAGCCTGATGGAGTCGGTGATGATCGTCGCCATGGTGGTGCTGGGCGGCATCGGCCACCTGCCGGGCGTGATCCTGGGCGCGGTGCTGCTCTCGGCCCTGCCCGAGGTGCTGCGCTACGTGGCGGGCCCGCTGCAGGCCATGACCGACGGGCGGCTGGACGCGGCCATCCTGCGCCAGTTGCTCATCGCGCTGGCCATGATCATCATCATGCTGCTGCGCCCGCGCGGCCTGTGGCCCACGCCCGAGCATGGCAAGAGCCTGGCGCGCAAGTCCTGAAACCCACCACCCAAAGAGCAACAACATGGCAGAAACAACCAAAGAGGTGGTGCTGAAGGTCGCTGGCATCTCCAAGCGCTTCGGCGGGCTGCAGGCCCTGTCCGACGTCGGCATCACCATCCAGCGCGGCCAGGTCTATGGCCTCATCGGCCCCAACGGCGCGGGCAAGACCACGTTCTTCAACGTGATCACCGGGCTGTACACGCCCGACAGCGGCAGCTTCGAGCTCGCGGGCAAGCCCTACGAGCCCACGGCCGTGCACGAGGTGGCCAAGGCGGGCATCGCGCGCACCTTCCAGAACATCCGCCTGTTCGCCGAAATGACGGCGATCGAGAACGTGATGGTGGGGCGCCACATCCGCACCCACTCCGGCCTGATCGGCGCGGTGTTCCGCACCAAGGGCTTCAAGGCCGAGGAGGCTGCGATCCGCGCCCGTGCGCAGGAGCTGCTCGACTACGTGGGCATCGGCAAGTACGCCGAGTTCAAGGCGCGCACCCTGTCCTACGGCGACCAGCGCCGCCTGGAGATCGCGCGCGCCCTGGCCACCGACCCGCAGCTCATCGCGCTCGACGAGCCCGCCGCCGGCATGAACGCCACCGAGAAGGTGCAGCTGCGCGAGCTCATCGACCGCATCCGCAACGACAACCGCACCATCCTGCTCATCGAGCACGACGTGAAGCTCGTGATGGGCCTGTGCGACCGCGTCACCGTGCTCGACTATGGCAAGCAGATCGCCGAAGGCACCCCCGCCGACGTGCAGAGAAACGAAAAAGTGATTGAGGCCTACCTGGGCACCGGAGGACATTGAGCATGGCCGACACATCCAACAAGAACGTACTGCTGAAGGTCAAAGGCCTGAAGGTGGCCTATGGCGGCATCCAGGCCGTCAAGGGCGTGGATTTCGAGGTGCGCGAGGGCGAGCTCGTCTCGCTGATCGGCTCCAACGGCGCGGGCAAGACCACGACGATGAAGGCCATCACCGGCACGCTGCCGATGAACGCCGGCGACATCGAGTACCTGGGCCAGAGCATCCGCGGCCAGGGCGCGTGGGACCTCGTGCGCAAGGGCCTCGTGATGGTGCCCGAGGGCCGTGGCGTGTTCGCGCGCATGACCATCACCGAAAACCTGCTCATGGGCGCCTACACGCGCAACGACAAGGCGGGCATCGAGGCCGACGTGGAAAAGATGTTCACCATCTTCCCGCGCCTGCGCGAGCGCAAGGACCAGCTTGCGGGCACCATGTCCGGCGGCGAGCAGCAGATGCTCGCCATGGGCCGCGCCCTCATGAGCCAGCCCAAGGTGCTGCTGCTCGACGAACCCTCCATGGGCCTGTCGCCCATCATGGTGGACAAGATCTTCGAGGTGGTGCGCGACGTGTACGCGCTGGGCGTGACCATCGTGCTCGTGGAGCAGAATGCCAGCCGCGCGCTGGCCCTGGCCGACCGGGGCTACGTGATGGAATCGGGCATCATCACCATGACCGGCCCCGGCCAGGACATGCTGCGCGACCCCAAGGTGCGCGCAGCCTACCTGGGCGAGTGAGCCTCTCCCCGCGCTGATTGCGAAAAGGCACCTGCGGGTGCCTTTTCTTCGACCTGTGACGCCATGACCTTCCTGCAATCCCTGCCCATCCCGCTGCAGACCATCCTGCTGCTCGCGGCCAGCAACGTCTTCATGACCTTCGCCTGGTACGGCCACCTCAAGACCCTGGGCTCGTCGCCGTGGTACGTGGCGGCCCTGGCGAGCTGGGGCGTTGCGCTGTTCGAGTACCTGCTGCAGGTGCCCGCCAACCGCATCGGCTACACGCAGTTCAACGTGGGGCAGCTCAAGATCCTGCAGGAGGTGATCACGCTCTCGGTCTTCGTGCCCTTCGCCGTGTTCTACCTGGACCAGCCGCTCAAATGGGACTACCTGTGGGCCGGGCTGTGCATGGTGGGCGCGGTGTACTTCATTTTCCGGGGGGCGTGAAAGGCGGCCCGGTGCCGCACGGTTAAACTCCCGGCACCCACGCTTTTGTCACGAAAAAGACGCAAAAGCGTCACATTCCGTTTTCCCCCTTCAGACCACCCCGACCAGGAGCCCTCATGCTGTTTGGCAAGCTGTTGCCGCGCGAAGGCAATTTTTTCGAGATGTTCAACCAGCATGCCGGGCGCATCGTGGAGGCCGTGCAGGCCTTCGCCCAGCTCGTGGCGAACTACAACGACCCGCACCTGCGCGACAAGTACAACCAGGACGTGGACAACGCCGAGCGCGCGGCCGACCGCGTGACGCACGAGGTCAACCGCCTGCTGCACAAGACCTTCATCACGCCCATCGACCGCGAGCAGATCCACTCGCTCATCAACACCATGGACGACGTGGCCGACCTGATCCAGGACTCGGCCGAGACCATGGCGCTGTACGACGTGCGCCACATGACGGACGAGATCACGCGCCTGACCGACCTGTGCGTGAAGTGCTGCGAGCGCGTGCGCGACGCCGTCAAGCTGCTTGAAAAGATCGCCGACCCCGGCGTGGCCGAGGCCGCGCTCAAGACCTGCGAGGAGATCGACCGCCTCGAGGGCGACGCCGACCGCGTGATGCGCAGCGCCATGAGCAAGCTCTTTCGCGAGGAGCCCGACGTGCGCGAGGTCATCAAGCTCAAGGCCATCTACGAACTGCTCGAGACCATCACCGACAAGTGCGAGGACGTGGCCAACCTGATCGAGGGCGTGGTCCTCGAGAACTCGTAATGCACCCCCTGAGTCGCTTCGCGCCTTCCCCCTCTCTCACGCTTCGCGTGGGAGGGGGACGCAGCCAGCGCGGCGGGGCGGCCCTTGCGCGGCTGCCCGCGCTTGGGCCGCGTCAGTTTTGTGCGTTGTTAGCGGCGCGCAGCGTTTTGGATAACTAAATGCAAACCGTACAAACCGCCCTGTGGGTCGTGGTGCTGCTGGTGGGGCTGGCGATCGTGTTCGACTTCATGAACGGGTTCCACGACGCCGCCAACTCCATCGCCACCGTGGTCTCCACGGGGGTGCTCAAGCCCACGCAGGCCGTGGTCTTCGCGGCGTTCTTCAACTTTCTCGCCATCTTCATCTTCCACCTGAGCGTGGCGGCCACCATCGGCAAGGGCATCGTGCAGCCCGGCGTGGTGGACACGCACGTGGTGTTCGGCGCGCTTGTGGGCGCCATCACCTGGAACGTGATCACCTGGTACTACGGCATCCCGAGCAGCTCGTCGCATGCGCTCATCGGCGGCATCGTGGGTGCGGTGATGGCCAAGTCCGGCGTAGGTGCGCTGGTCTCGTCGGGCATCCTCAAGACCGTGGCGTTCATCTTCGTCTCGCCGCTGCTGGGCTTCGTGCTGGGCTCGTTCATGATGGTGGCGGTGGCCTGGATCTTTCGCCGCATGCGCCCGGGCAAGGTGGACAAGTGGTTCCGCCGCCTGCAGCTGCTCTCGGCCAGCGCCTACAGCCTGGGCCACGGCGGCAACGACGCGCAAAAGACCATCGGCATCATCTGGCTGCTGCTGATCGCCACGGGCTACGCTTCGGCCAGCGACACCTCGCCGCCCACCTGGGCCATCGTGGCGTGCTACGCGGCCATCGGCATGGGCACCATGTTCGGCGGCTGGCGCATCGTCAAGACCATGGGCCAGAAGATCACCAAGCTCAAGCCCGTGGGAGGCTTCTGCGCCGAGACGGGCGGGGCGCTCACGCTGTTCCTGGCCACGGCGCTGGGCATTCCGGTCTCCACCACGCACACCATCACGGGCGCCATCGTGGGCGTGGGCTCTACGCAGCGCGCCAGCGCCGTGCGCTGGGGCGTGGCGGGCAACATCGTGTGGGCGTGGATCCTCACCATCCCCGCGAGCGCCTTCGTGGCGGCGATCGCCTACTGGGTGAGCCTGCAGCTCTATTGATTCGATAGCTGCCAGCGCCCGCCAGGCGGGCGCTGGAACCGGATTTCACTGCGAAATCTTGTGCGCTTCCTCGATCTGGTACTCGAAGTAGCGCTGGAAGCTGAACGCCAGGCTCGCCATCAGCACGGCCGTGCCCACCAGCAGCGACAGCGCGATGGCGAAGATGGTGAACCAGTCCGTGCGGCCCGCGGGCGCGTCGGCCGCGGCCTGCGGGTTGAAGCGCGCGTTCCACTTCTCGGGCGTCATCAGGCCGTAGAGGATGGCGCGCAGCCCGCAACCCGCGATGGTGAAGCCCAGCAGCGGGATCAGCGCCCAGCTCCAGTGGTCGTCCAGCCCGAGCTCCTGCACGCGCTGGATGCCGTACAGGCCCAGCGCCGTGGGGATGGGCAGCACCCAGCCCAGCAGATCGCCCAGGCCGTGCAGGTAGAAGCGGTGCAGGCCCAGCGGGCCGCCCAGGAAGGCCAGCCATGCGGCCAGGGTCTTGTTCTTCATGGCGGTGATCACTCCGGCGACGTCGTGTCGCCCGCGCCCAGGGCCTTTTCCATGAGCACCACGTCGCGCCAGGCGCCAAACTTCCAGCCCACCGAGCGCATCACGCCGATGTGCGTGAACCCCGCAGCGCTGTGCACGCCCACGGAGCCCGCGTTGGCCGAGTCGCCGATCACGGCCAGCAGCTTGCGCACGCCCGCGGCCTCGGCCGCCTGGACCAGCGCGTCGAGCAGCTTGCGGCCGATGCCCATGCCGCGCGCGGCGTCCGCCACGTAGATCGAGTCCTCGGCCGAGAAGCGGTAGGCCGGGCGCGGCTTGAACCAGTTGCAGTAGGCGAAGCCCAGCACCTGCCCGTCCCGCTCGGCGACGAGGTAGGGCAGGCCCTTGCCCAGCACGTCGGCGCGGCGCGCGGCCATGTCGGCCTCGGTGGGGGGCTCGGTCTCGAACGTGCCCGTGCCGTGCAGCACGTGGTGGGCGTAGATGGCGGTGATGGCGGCGAGGTCCTCGCCGCGGCTTTCGCGGATGTGTGGCATGGAAAAAGGGTTATGGATATAATCGCGGGCTTTGCAGCGTGTCGCTGGCCGGGTGGCCATGTCGCGTGTCTCAAACGCCGCAAAGAAATGCAGCAAATGGCTGTGCACCACCCGAAGGATAAATCATGGTCGTGATTCGACTCTCCCGCGGCGGCTCCAAGGCCCGTCCGTTCTTCAACATCGTCGTTGCCGACAAGCGCGTGCGCCGCGACGGCCGCTTCATCGAGCGCCTGGGCTTCTACAACCCCCTGGCCAAGGACGGCGAGGAAGGCCTGCGCATCGCCCAGGACCGCCTGACCTACTGGACCGGCGTGGGCGCCCAGACCTCCGCCACCGTGGACCGCCTGGTCAAGCAGGCCGCCAAGAAGGCCGCCTGATCCGGTTGCCGCCAAGAACCTGCAAGGGCGGGCGCCGTCGGTAGATGGCCCCGCCTTTTTCTTTTTCCTCTTCCGCCATGGCCTCATTCCCCGCGCTCGCACCCGCCGACCTGCCCGCCGACGCGGTGGAGGTCGGCCGCATCGCCGATGCCTGGGGCGTCAAGGGCTGGTTCAAGGTGCTGGCCCACAGCGCCAGCCCCGAGGCCCTGCTCGCCTGCAAGCAGTGGTTCCTGCAGCCCTCCGAAAAGGGGGCCAAGGCCTTCAGCGGCACCGTGCTGCTGCCCGTGCGCCAGGCGCGCACGCATTCCGACGCCATCGTCGCCTCGGCCGAGGGCGTGGAGGACCGCAACGCGGCCGAATCCCTGCGCGGCGCGCGCATCTTCGTGCCGCGCTCGGGCTTTCCCCAGGCGGGCGAGGGCGAGTACTACTGGGTCGATCTGATCGGCCTGGATGTGGTCAACCGCGAGGGCGTGGCCCTGGGCTGCGTGCGCGACCTGCTCGCCACCGGGCCGCAGACCGTGCTGGTGCTGGCCTATGAGGAGGGCGGCAAGGAGCGCGAGCGCATGATCCCGTTCGTCTCCGCCTTCGTGGACGCGGTGAGCCTGCCCGAGCGGCGCATCACCGTCGATTGGCAGCCCGACTACTGAGAGGCGCCATGCGCTTCGACGTCATCACCCTGTTCCCCGAGCTGTTCGCGCCGTTCCTCACGAGCGGCATCACGCGCCGCGCCTATGCCGCGGGCCAGGTCGATGTGCGGCTGTGGAACCCGCGCGACTGGGCCGAGGGCAACTACCGCCGCGTGGACGACCGGCCCTTCGGCGGCGGCCCCGGCATGGTCATGCTGGCCGAGCCGCTCGCGCGCTGCCTGGCCGCCATCCGCGCCGACCGGGCCGAGGCCGAGGAGGCGCCGCTGGTGCTGTTCTCGCCCATTGGCCGGCGGATCGACCACGCGGGCGTGGCGCAGTGGTCCGCCAGCGCGGGCGCGGTGCTGCTGTGCGGCCGCTACGAGGGCATCGACCAGCGCTTCATCGACCAGCACGTGAGCGTGCAGCTGAGCCTGGGCGACTTCGTGCTCTCGGGCGGCGAGATCGCCGCCATGGCGCTGCTCGACGCCGTGGCGCGCCTGCAGCCCGGCGTGCTGGGCGACGAGGGCAGCCACCAGCTCGACAGCTTCAACCCCGCGCTCGACGGCCTGCTCGACTGCCCGCACTACACGCGGCCCGAGGTCTGGAACGGCCAGGCCGTGCCGCCCGCGCTGCTGTCGGGCCACCATGCGCAGATCGAGCGCTGGCGCCGCGACCAGCGCCTGGACTTGACGGCGCGCCACCGCCCGGACCTCATCGACGCCGCGCGCGCTGCGGGGCGCCTGTCGCGCCAGGACGAGGCCTTTCTCGCAAAAGGCAATGGCGGGGTATAATCAAAGGCTTTTCGATCCTCTGGCCGGCCGCTGCGCAGCGCTTTGAGCGCGAGGGCAGCCATACACCGTCAATCCCGACGCTTGCCAATTTCTGGCGCGGACAAGATCGCAGGATGCAACCATGAACCTGATCCAGACCCTGGAAGCGGAAGAAATCGCCCGCTTGAACAAGACCATCCCCGAATTCGCCCCTGGCGACACGGTCATCGTGAACGTGAACGTGGTGGAAGGTACCCGCAAGCGCGTGCAGGCCTACGAAGGTGTGGTGATCGCCAAGCGCAACCGTGGCCTCAACAGCGGCTTCACCGTGCGCAAGATCTCCAGCGGCGAAGGCGTGGAGCGTACGTTCCAGACCTACTCCCCGCTGATCGCCAGCATCGAAGTCAAGCGCCGCGGCGACGTGCGCCGCGCCAAGCTGTACTACCTGCGCGAGCGCAGCGGCAAGTCGGCGCGCATCAAGGAAAAGCTGCCGGCCCGCAAGGCCGCCGTGGCTGCCGCCGAGTAACCGGCCGCGTCCGTACCGGACTGCCCCGAGCCGCCCAAAGCCGCTACAGTGCCCCTGTAGCGGCTTTTTTGCTTTTCCATCCCCGTGAGCACGCCTTCCCCCGTTTCGTCGGTCATCCCGTCGCTGTCCTCCCTGCCGAACTTCGACCCGCGCCTAGTGCCCGTGCTGCGCGTCGATGCCGACCTGCCCGCCGTGCCGCTGGCGGCGCAGACGCCCGAGGCCCTGCGCCGGCGCTTCGCCGCGCCGCCCGCATGGACGCCCGAGGTCGTGCTCGAAAAGAAGTTCATGCAGCGCGAGCCCGCGCATGCCTCGGTGCTCGTGCCCATCGTGCTGCGCGACGAGCCCATGGTGCTGCTCACCGAGCGCACGGCGCACCTGTCCACGCACTCGGGCCAGATCGCCTTTCCCGGCGGGCGCGCCGACCCTGAAGACGCCGACGCGGCCGCCACGGCACTGCGCGAAGCGCACGAGGAAGTGGGCCTGGCCCCCGGCTACGTCGAGGTGCTGGGCGCGCTCTCCACCTACGTGACGGGCTCGGCCTTCATCATCACCCCCGTGGTGGGGCTGGTGCAGCCCGGCTGCGTGCTGGCGCCCAACCCGGGCGAGGTGGCCGACGTGTTCGAGGTGCCGCTCGCGTTCCTGCTCGACCCCGCGCACCACCAGCGCCATGCGTACGAATGGAACGGGGTGCGGCGCGAATGGTTCTCCATGCCCTACCAGGACGGGGCCAAGAACCGCTACATCTGGGGCGCCACAGCGGGCATGCTGCGCAACTTCTACCGCTTCATGAGCGCATAGCCGGGCGTAGCGGCGTGCGGCGGGGCGCCAGTATGATGGGCGCCCATGAGTTTCTTCGCCATCCTGTTCGCTCTGCTGCTGGAGCAGGCGCGCCCCCTGGCCCGAACCAACCCCATCCACGCCGGGCTGCGCGCCTGGGCCCTGTCGGTCAGCCGCAACTTCGATGCGGGCAAGCCGCTCCATGGCTGGGTGTCGTGGGCGCTCGCGGTGCTGGTGCCCTCGCTCGCGGTGCTGGGCATCTACTGGCTGCTGCGCTGGGGCGCGGGCTGGCCGCTGGCCATGCTGTGGAACGTGGCGGTGCTCTACATCACGCTGGGGTTTCGCCAGTTCAGCCACCATTTCACGCGCATCCGCGACGCCCTGGAGGCGGGCGACGAGGACGCGGCCCGCACCGCGCTCGCGCACTGGCAGCAGGTGGACGTGGGCGAGCTGCCGCGCAGCGAGATCGTGCGCCACGTCATCGAGTATTCTGTGATCGCCGCGCACCGGCACGTGTTCGGCGTGCTGGCCTGGTTTTCCATCCTTGCCGCGCTGGGGCTGGGGCCCACGGGCGCCGTGCTCTACCGGCTGGCCGAGTTCGTCTCGCGCTACTGGCGCTACCGCGAGCGTGCGGACGCGCAGCCCGCCAGCGCCGCGCTGCAGCGCGCATCGGCCCTGGCCTGGACGGCGATCGACTGGCTGCCCACGCGCCTCACGGCGATGAGCTTCGCCATGGTCGGCAGCTTCGAGGAGGCCATCGAGGGCTGGCGCTTCCATGCCCAGCACTTCCCCAACGACAACGACGGCGTGCTGCTCGCCGCCACGGCTGGCGCGATCAACGTGCGCCTGGGCGGCGAGGCGCTGCGCGCCCGCGCCGACCTGCAGACGCCCCAGGGCCTGGAGATCGACGCCGACATCGGCGACAGCGGCAGCACCCCCGGCCGCGAGCCCGAGGTGGGCCACCTGCGCAGCGTGGTGGGCCTGGTGTGGCGCTCGGTGGTGGTGTGGATGCTGCTGCTTGCGCTGCTCACGCTGGCCCGGCTGCTCGGGTAGTTTTCAAGCGAAATTGGCCTGTAGCGCCCGTCCAGCAAGCGCTGGCAGCTATTGAATCAGGAGTCACCCCATGTCCGCCCCTTCGCTGTGCAGCCCCGTGGTGGGGCGCCTCGAGCCCTACGTGCCCGGCGAGCAGCCGCGCATCGCGGGCCTCGTGAAGCTCAACACCAACGAGAACCCCTACCCGCCGTCGCCGCGCGCCATCGCCGCCATCGAGGCCGCCGCGCGCGAGGGCTTGCAGCTCTACCCCGACCCGCAGTCGCTCGCGCTGCGCGAGGCCATCGCCGCCCACCACGGGCTGGAGGCGGGCCAGGTGTTCGTGGGCAACGGCTCGGACGAGGTGCTCGCGCACGCCTTCTTCGCGTTCTTCCAGCACGCGGGGGAACCGCTGCTGATGCCCGACATCACCTACAGCTTCTACCGCGTGTACTGCGGCCTGTGGGGCATCGCGCCCGAGCTGCAGCCGCTGGACGCGCGCCTGGCCATCGACGTGGAGGCCCTGGCCGCGCGCGCCGCCCGGGGCGGGTGCGCGGGCATCGTGCTCGCCAACCCGAATGCGCCCACGGGCATGGGCCTGCCGCTCGCGCAGATCGAGCGCCTGCTTGCCGCCTGCCCGCAGCGCGTGGTGCTGGTCGATGAGGCCTACGTCGATTTCGGCGGCGAAAGCGCCGTGGGCCTCGTGGCGCGCTACCCGAACCTGCTGGTGGTGCACACGCTGTCCAAGTCGCGCTCGCTCGCGGGCCTGCGCGTGGGCGCGGCCTTCGGGCAGCGGCCCTTGATCGGCGCGCTGGAGCGCGTGAAGGACAGCTTCAACTCCTACCCGCTCGACCGCCTGGCCCAGGCCGGCGCGCGCGCCGCCTACGAAGACGTGGCGTACTTCGACGAGACCCGCCGCGCCGTGGCCCACAGCCGCGAGGGCCTGGCGCTCGCGCTGGAGGACCTGGGCTTCGAGGTGCTGACCTCGCAGGCCAACTTCCTGTTCGCGCGCCACCCCGTGCACGACGGCGCGTGGCTGGCTGCGCAACTGCGCGAGCGCGCGGTGCTGGTGCGCCGCTTCGCGCGGCCCGAGCGCATCGCGCAGTACCTGCGCATCAGCGTGGGCACGCCCGCGCAGTGCGGGGTTTTGATGGAACGCCTCAAGGAAATACTCTCATGAAAGCAGCCTGCGAGACCTTCTGGAGCAACGTCCAGGCCAGGGAAGCCGAACTCCTGGGCATGCCTGCGGAGGAGCGCATGGAGGCCCTGAACGAAATGCTGGTGCCGCCGCTGGAGGAACTAGTGATCGAGGTCGAGGGGGACGATGACGACCCGTGCTACAAGCTGGTGCTGTCTGCCGATGGCATCGTGGAGCGGTTCGAGCCGCTGATGGCGCTGGCGAGCGCGCCACCGTCGTTGGCGAGCATCGAGGTGGTGGCCTTTCGCCAGCGCACGGCAGAGAGCTTCGGCATGCGGATGCAGGATTTCGAGCTGGCGACCGGTGACGTGCTGGTGCGCCACATGGTGGAAGATGGCAAGGTGGCGCTGGAGATCGCGTTCGCCAAGGCCATCCCCATGGACATGCGGGACCACGCGCAGCACATGGCCTTCATCATGCTTGACCATGTGCTGGGCGAGTACGACTTCGCCGTCAAGGTCGGCACGGTGGATTTTGCTGGGCCGGACGCACCTTTCGACGGCGTGTCGTTGAACGATTTCGTGCCGCTGTTCGACGCATGCTGGCGTGACACCCTGGGCCATACCGGCGTGCGGGGGCCGGAGGATTCATGGCGAGGGCTGGAAGCCGTGAGGGATGTGGACGGCAGGGAGGTGTCCCTGCTCGTGCACCTCAACAATGCGGCGAACGGCCTGGTGGCGCGTGCCGATCTGGCCTACCACCTCCAGGTCGATCTGGAAGTGTCCTCGCGCGAGGAACTCGATCTGGCACGTGCACTGGAAGACGCCCTGGCCGCGCAGATGGACCGCCACGACCAGGGGGTTCTGACCCACGTCGTGCTCGAAGGCTCCCTGCGCAGCGTGCATTTCCAAGTGGCCGATGGCGAGGCCGCGCTGGCGGCCGCGCAGGCGGTGGCGTCGAGGGAGGCCCCGTCGGCGCGGTGTGCGCTGGATTTCGATCCGCGCTGGGACGCGTATTGCCGCTGGTTGCAGTGAGCCCAGGCGCCGCCTTGCCACGGATGGGCCGTTAGTAGCGCGGCGCCTCGCTCAATTCGGCGAACAGCTCGCCATAGATGCGGTAGCGGCTGGCGCTGATGGTGCCTGGGCTATCGGCCGATTCGACCTGCAGGCGCACCGCGCAGCCCGGCTCGTGCAGGTGGGTGCAGTTGTAGAACTTGCACTCGGCCGCGTGCGCGCCCACGTCGGGCATGCAGCGCGCGAGGTCGGTGGGCGCGAGGTGGCGCAGCCCGAATTCCTGGAAGCCCGGCGAGTCGATGAGCGCCGTGGTGCGCGCCGCGTCCACCCAGTACCAGCGCGTGCTCGTGGTGGTGTGCTTGCCTGAGTTCAGCGCTTGCGAGATCTCGCCCGTCTGCGCCGAGGCGCCGGGCACCAGCAGGTTGATGAGCGTGCTCTTGCCAGCGCCCGAGGGGCCCAGCACCAGCGTGGCCTTGCCTTCGAGGTGGCGCAGCAGCGCCGCGCGGTCCACCTCGCCCGACTGGGTGAGCGACAGCGGCAGCACGCCGTAGTGGCGGCTGTCGGGGCCGCTGCGGCCTGCTATGTGGCGGTAGGGCAGTAGCCGCGCCCAGGCGCGCGCGAAGGGCTCGACGAGGTCGCTCTTGTTGAGCGCGATCAGCGGCGTGATGCGCTCGGCCTCGGCCGCGATGAGGGCGCGCGCGAGCTGGCTCTCGGAGAACACGGGCTCGGCCGCGATCAGCACCAGCACCTGGTCGATGTTGGCGGCGAAGGACTTGGTGCGAACCTCGTCCTGGCGGTAGAACAGGTTGCGGCGCGCCTGCACCTTCTCGATCGTGCCCTCGTCACCCTGGCCGGGCGGGGGCGGCTGCCAGAGCACGCGGTCGCCCACCACGGCCTGGCTCTTCTTGCCGCGCGGGTGGCAGATGCGCTGCTTGCCGTCGGGCGTCTCCACCACGCAGTGGCGGCCGTGGCTGGCCACCACGAGCCCCTCGATGTCCTTGAGGCCCGGCGCCTGGCTCATGCGAGCAGGGCGTCGAAGCGCGCCGCGCACTCGATGTCGGAGGCCGAGATACCCTGCACGTCGTGCGTGTTCAGGCGCACCACGCAGCGGTCGTAGTGCACCGAGAGGTCGGGGTGGTGGTCCTCGGCGTTGGCGATGAAGGCCACGGCGTTCACGAACGAGATCGTTTCGTAGTAGTTGGCGAAGCGGTAGGTCTTCTCGATGGCGACCTGGGCGCCGTCGCCCGAGAGCTGCCAGCCTTCGAGCTGGGCCAGTTTTGCTACGACTTCAGGAGCTGTCAGCGCGCGCCTGGCTTGCGTGGACCAGTCTTTTTTCTTCAACATCGAGGTCATGCGGGTACGGGGTTGGGCATCCGGGCCAGCCGCTCGGCGGCACCCGGATGCGAGTAGTAGAACTTCACGTACACCGGGTCCGGCGTGAGCGTGGAGGCGTTGTCTTCGTAGAGCTTGAGCAGGGCCGAGGCGAGCGCGCCGCCATCGGCCTGGGCCACGGCGTAGGCGTCGGCCTCGAACTCGTGCCGGCGCGAGAGCTGCGCGAACAGCGGCGCGACGAAGAAGCTGAACACGGGCACCGCGAGCAGGAACAGCAGCAGCGCCAGCGCATCGCTGGGCATGCCCGCGAGCGACAGGTTGGGCACCACGCCCAGGCCCGTGTAGAACCAGCCGCGCGTGGACAGCCAGCCTAGCAGCGCGAAGCCCGCCAGGCTCAGGGCGAACAGGCCTGCCATGCGCTTGGTGATGTGGCGGTGCTTGAAGTGGCCCAGCTCGTGGGCCAGCACGGCCTCCACCTCGCCGGGCGTGAGCTGCTTGAGCAGCGTGTCGTAGAACACCACGCGCTTGGCCGCTCCGAAGCCCGTGAAATAGGCATTGGCATGCGCGCTGCGGCGGCTGCCGTCCATCACGAACAGCCCCTTGGCTGCGAAGCCGCAGCGCTGCATGAGCGCGGTGACGCGGGCCTTGAGCGATTCGTCCTCAAGCGGCTGGAAGCGGTTGAACAGCGGCGCGATGAAGGCGGGGTAGATCCACATCAGCAGCAGGTTGAAGCCCATCCACGCGCCCCAGGCCCAGAGCCACCACAGCGGCCCGGCCGCGCCCATGAGCCACAGGATCAGCGCCGCGATCGGCAGGCCCACCAGGGCGCCCACGAGGGTGGACTTCACGAGGTCCGACAGCCACAGCCGCCAGGTCATCTGGTTGAAGCCGAAGCGCTGTTCCAGGCCGAAGGTCTGGTAGAGAGACAGCGGCAGCTCGATCACGCCGCTGACGAGCGCGAAGGCCGCGAGCAGCGCGAGCTGCTGCACCATGCCGCCGCCCAGCCAGGCCAGCAGCGCCTGGTTCAGCGCGTCGAGCCCGCCCAGCAGCGTCCAGCCGATCAGCACGGCGGCGCCCAGCGCCATCTCGGCGATGCCCAGCCGGGCCTTGGCAATGGTGTAGTCGGCCGCCTTCTGGTGCGCGGCCAGGGGGATGCGCTGGGCGAAGGCGGCGGGCACGCTGGCGCGGTGCTGCGCCACGTGGCGGATCTGGCGCGTGGCGAGCCACAGCTTGACCAGCAGGCCGGCCGCCACGGCCAGCGCGAAGGCCAGTGTGAGCGCCAGCGAGGGCGAAAAAACGTCTTGGGAAGGCATGTGCGGCGAGTGTAGGGGATAGGCGACAATGCCGCCCATGCCTGAAACCACTCCCCCCGTATTGCCCAAGTCCGACCAGAACCTGGTCTGGCTCGACTGTGAAATGACCGGCCTGGAGCCCGAGACCGACCGCCTGCTCGAAATCGCCGTCATCGTGACCGGCCCGAACCTGGAACCGCGCGTGGAGGGCCCCGTGTTCGCCATCCACCAGAGCGACGCCCAGCTCGACAGGATGGACGCCTGGAACAAGGGCACGCACGGCAGGAGCGGCCTGATCGACAAGGTCAAGGCGTCCACAGTGACGGAAGGCCAGGCCGAGCAGCAGATCATCGACTTCCTGAGCCAGTACGTGCCCAAGGGCACGGCGCCCATGTGCGGTAACAGCATCGGGCAGGACCGGCGCTTCCTCGTCAGGTACATGCCCAGGCTGGAGGCCTTCTTCCACTACCGCAACCTCGACGTGAGCACGCTCAAGGAGCTGGCCAAGCGCTGGAAGCCCGAGGCCTACAGCAGCTTCAAGAAGGCGCAGAAGCACACGGCCCTGGCCGACGTGCACGAGTCCATCGACGAGCTGGCGCACTACCGCACGCACCTGCTGTCGGTGTGACGCGGGCGCGATAATCCCTGGTTTTCCGTACCCGGCGCCCTGCCCACGAGGCGGGGCGCCGGGTTCTTCCATGCATGCTTTTACAGGAGACCGCCATGCAAACCCTTTCGCTCAAATCCACCCTCGCCGTTGCCGTGGGCCTGGCCTGCGCCGCCGGCGCCTTCGCCCAGGAGCAGGTCGTCAAGATCGGCCACAGCGGCCCGCTCTCCGGCCCCAACACCTTCGCGGGCCGCGACAACGACAACGGCGTGCGCCTGGCCGCCGAGGAGCTCAACGCGCGCAAGATCGCGGTGGGAGGCAAGACCCTGAAGTTCGAGGTGGTCTCCGAGGACGACCAGTGCGACGCCAAGACCGGCGTGGCCGTGGCGCAGAAGTTCGTGGACACGGGCGTGCGCTACGTCATGGGCCCGTACTGCTCGGGCGTGACCATTCCCGCCTCGCGCGTGTACGACGGCGGCGGCACCGTGGTCTCCACCGTGGGCACCAACCCCAAGATCACCCAGGCGGGCTACAAGGACCTGTTCCGCATCGTGGCCAGCGACGTGCAGGCCGGCGCCAGCATGGCGGCCTACGCGGCCAACGTGCTCAAGGCCAAGAAGGTCGCCGTGGTCGATGACCGCACCGCCTTCGGCCAGGGCCTGGCCGACGAGTTCGCCAAGGAAGCGCAGAAGCTCGGCCTCACGGTGGTGGGCCGCGAGTTCACGAACGACAAGGCCACCGACTTCATGGCCATCCTCACCTCGATCAAGGCCAAGCAGCCCGAGGCCATCTTCTACGGCGGCTACGCGCCCCAGGCCGCGCCCATGGCGCGCCAGATGCAGCAGCTGGGCATCAAGGCCAAGCTGCTCGGCGGCGACACGCTGTGCAGCCCCGAGATGACCAAGCTCGGCGGCGACGCGGTCAGCAACGTGGTGTACTGCGCCTACGCCGGCATGCTGATGGACAACGACGCGGGCGCCAAGGCCTTCCAGGAGAAGTTCAAGAAGCGCTTCGGCCAGAACCCCGACGTGTACGGCCCGTTCTACTACGACCAGGTCATCAACATCGGCGAGGCCATGCAAAAGAGCGGCTCCACCGACCCCGCCAAGGTGGGCGCCTACATCCACCAGCACGCCTACAAGGGCGTGATGGGCGAGTACGCCTATGACGACAAGGGCAACCGCATCAAGGCGCCCGTGGTCGTGATGACCTTCGAGGGCGGCAAGGCCAAGCCGCTGGCCAGCTACTGAGCGGGCTTTGCGCACGATTTGCGGGGAAACCCCTAACGTGCCATAATCACGGGCTGCGCTGCCAACGGTGGCGCAGCCATAGTGCATCTCCCCTCACTCACCGGGCCCTGCACGCCAGCGTTGGTACCCCCGCGCGGCGCTCTGCACACAATGCCCACCCTGGCCGTCCGCTGCGGCCCTGTGGTTTCGTTTGATGGTTGATGTTGTTGAACCATTGAACGAAGCCCCCGCAGGTAGCGCCTGCGGTTGCCCGTTTTGCGTGAGAAACCATGACCGACATGCCCATGCAGGCCGACGCCGCGCCTGCCGATACCTCTTTGCCCGTTGAAAACGAGGCTCTCGTGAACCCCGCGCCCGCAGCGCTGCCCGAAGGCTTCGTGCGCCTGGGCCTCGCCCCCGAGCTGGTGCAGGCCGTGCGCGACCTGGGCTACACCCAGCCCACCGCCGTGCAGGAAAAGGCCATCCCCATGGCCATGGGCGCCGAGGGCGAGAACTTCATCGACCTGATGGTCTCCAGCCAGACCGGTAGCGGCAAGACCGCCGCCTTCCTGCTGCCCGTGCTGCACACGCTGATCCGCCAGCAGGACGAACAGCAGGCGCGCGAGCGCGCCGAATACGAGCGCCTGTGCGCCGAGGCCGCCGCCAAGGGCGAGCCCGCCCCCAAGCGCAACAAGCGCAAGGACCCCACCAACCCGCGCAACTTCAAGGCCGCCGTGCCCGGCGCGCTGATCCTGTGCCCCACGCGCGAGCTCGCGCAGCAGGTGGCGCACGACGCCATCGACCTCGTGCGCCACTGCCGGGGCCTGCGCATCGCCAACGTGGTGGGCGGCATGCCCTACCAGATGCAGATCGCCAAGCTGCAGAACGCCAACCTCGTGGTCGCCACGCCGGGCCGCCTGCTGGACCTGCAGCGCTCGATGCAGATCAAGCTCGACCAGGTGCAGTTCCTCGTGGTCGATGAGGCCGACCGCATGCTCGACCTGGGCTTCTCCGACGACCTGGCCGAGATCAACCAGCTCACCAGCCAGCGCCAGCAGACCATGATGTTCAGCGCCACCTTCGCGCCGCGCATCCAGCAGCTCGCCATGCGCGTGATGCACGACAACGGCGCCGGCGTGAAGAAGGTGACCATCGACTCGCCGCAGGAAAAGCACGCCAACATCAAGCAGGTGCTGTTCTGGGCCGACAACGCCCAGCACAAGCGCAAGATGCTCGACCACTGGCTGCGCGACGCCTCCATCGACCAGGCCATCGTCTTCGCCAGCACGCAGATGGAGTGCGACGGCCTGGCCAACGACCTGCAGCAGGACGGCTTCTCGGCCGTCGCCCTGCACGGCGCGCTGAGCCAGGGCCTGCGCAACCGCCGCCTGATGGCGCTGCGCAACGGCCAGGTGCAGATCCTCGTGGCCACCGACGTGGCCGCGCGCGGCATCGACGTGCCCACCATCACCCACGTGTTCAACTTCGGCCTGCCCATGAAGGCCGAGGACTATACGCACCGCATCGGCCGCACGGGCCGCGCGGGCCGCGACGGCCTGGCCGTCACGTTCGCCGAGTTCCGCGACCGCCGCAAGATCTTCGACATCGAGGGCTACAGCCGCCAGCCGTTCAAGGCCGAGGTGATCCCGGGCCTGGAGCCCACCCAGCGCTTCCCGCAAAGCGGCAGCGGCAACGGCCGCGCGCGCGAGGGCCGCGAGGACCACAGCCGCGACCGCCGCTTCGGCCGCGGCGGCGACCGCCCCGCGTTCGGTGACCGTGGCGGCGACCGCAACCACCATGGCGCGCCCCGTGGCGGCGATCGCGGTGGCTTCGGCGGCGACCGCGCCAGCTTCGGTGGAGACCGTGGCGGCTTCGGCGGCCGCCGCGACGGCGAGGGCTACGGCCGCAAGAGCGGCTTCGGTGACGGTGGCCGTGGCGGCGCGGGCGGCGGCTTCGGCCGTGCCGATGCCGCGCCGCGCGGCGACTGGGGCCGCGGCGGCAAGCCCGCCTTCGCCAAGCCCGGGGCGGGCGGCAACGGCGGCGGCAAGCCCTTCGTGCCCCACGATGCGCGCAAGCGCCCGGCCCGCCCGGCGCGCTGAGTTGTTTTGGCGCATGGAAAACCGGCCCCTCGGGGCCGGTTTTCTTTTTTAGCTTCGATAATCCGCCCCCGGAGGTATCCCGTGGCAAACCATCTTTCATCCGGCATCGATTTCGAGCACATGTTCGATCTCTCGCCCGTGTCGCTCTGGCTGGAGGACTACAGCGCGCTCAAGCGGCTGTTCGACCAGTGGCGCGCGGCGGGGGTGAGCGACATCCGCCTGCACTTCGCGGCCGACCCCGAGGCCCTGCGCCAGTGCAGCGCCGCGCTCAAGGTGCTGCAGGTCAACCGCCGCACGCTGGAGCTGTTCGCCGCGCCCGACCAGCAGACGCTGGAGTCGCGCCTGGCCGAGGTGTTCCGCGACGATATGCACACGGGCCTGGCCGACGAGATGGCCGCGCTGTGGTCCGGCGCGCTCGAATTCTCGAGCCGCACGGTGAACTACGCGCTCGACGGCCGGCGCCTGGACGTGCAGATCCGCGCCCGCGTCCTGCCGGGCCACGAGCAGACCTGGGGCCGCGTGCTCGTCTCGCTCGAGGACGTGACGGCCGAGGCGCGCAGCGCGCGGTACGCGCGCGACCTGTTCGAGCACTCGCCCGTGTCGCTCTGGGTGGAGGACTTCAGCCAGGTCAAGCGCCTGCTCGACGACGTGCGCGCCCAGGGCATCCGCGACTTCGTCACCTTCCTCAAGGTGCACCCGGAGTTCGTCACCCGCTGCATGCAGGAGATCCGCGTGATCGACGTGAACCAGCAGACCCTGGCGATGTTCGGTGCGCCGGACAAGGCGGGGCTGCTGAACCACATCGGCCGCATCTTCCGCGGGGAGATGCACGACTCGTTCGCCGAGCAGCTGCAGGACCTGTGGGACGGCAAGCTCGCGCAGCAGCGCGAGGTGGTCAACTACGCGCTCTCGGGCGACGCGCTGCACATCCACATGCAGTTCGCCGTGCTCGACAGCCATGCGGACGACTGGGGGCTGGTGCTGCTGTCGCTGGTGGACATCACGGCGCGCAAGAAGGCCGAGGCCTACCTCGAATACCTGGGCAAGCACGACGTGCTCACGCAGCTGCGCAACCGCGCCTACTACATGGAGGAGCTCAACCGCCTCTCGCGCAAGGGGCCGTGGCCGCTGTCGGTGATCGCCATGGACATGAACGGCCTCAAGGCCGTGAACGACGAGCACGGCCACGCCGCGGGCGACGCCATGCTGCGCCGCGTGGGCGAGGTGCTGGCCAAGGCCGTGGACGCGCCCGCCTGCGCGGCGCGCATCGGCGGCGACGAATTCATGGTGCTGCTGCCCGCGACCGACGAGCGCGGCGCGCTGGCCGTGCAGGAGCGCATCGTCTCGCTGCTGGAGCTCAACAACCAGTTCTACCCGGGGCAGAGCGTGAGCCTGTCCATGGGCTTGTCCTGCTGCCGCGCGGGCGACCAGATCGAGGCCGCCGTGCACCGCGCCGACCAGGCCATGTACGCCGAAAAGGCGCGCTACTACCAGGAGCGCGACGTGGACCGCCGCCAGGCGCTTCAGGTTCGATAGCCGCTTGCGCCTGCTGCGCAAGGGTTTCAAAGTGTTTTATGTGTGAAACCGTTTGCTGGAGCGCGCCAGCAGCTATGGTTTTTATCAGCCCTGGTTCGCCGTGCGCCCGATCTCGGGCCAGCGGTGGTGCAGGTAGACCCACGCCAGCAGCCCCACGGCCATCAGCAGCAGCGAGGCGCCCGCCAGCCACACCGTGGAATGCATCACCAGCGGCGCCACCACCCCGGCCACGATGCCGTTGGCCGTGGAGCCCACCACGGCCTGCAGCGACGAGGCCATGCCGCGCCGCTCCGGGTACAGGTCGAGCACCAGCAGCGTGACCACGGGCACCATGAGCGCCCAGCCGAAGGCGAACAGCGCGATCGGGAACAGCGCCCATGACACGTGCGCGGGCACCAGCAGGTTGGCCGCGAGGTTCGCCACCGAGGTGACGAGCATGATCAGGAATCCGTCGCGGATCTGCCGCTTCGGGGCAATGCGCCCCGCCAGCCGCCCGCTGAGCCAGGCGCCGCCCATGATCCCCGAGATGGTGAGGATGAAGAACCAGAAGAACTGCGTGGGCGCCAGCGCCAGGTGCTCGCCCAGGAAGGCGGGCGCCGAGAGCACGTACAGGAACATGCCGTTGAACGGCACGCCGCTGGCCAGCGCCAGCAGCAGGAAGCGCGGGCTGGAGCACAGCTCCCAGTAGCCGTGCAGCAGGTGCCGCATGTGGAAGGGCTGGCGCTGCGCGGGCGGCAGGCTCTCGGGCAGCAGGCGCAAGTTGGCCACCCACAGCGCCACGCCCACCAGCGTGAGGAACCAGAAGACGCTGTGCCAGCCCAGGTGCACGAACAGCCAGCCGCCCACGATGGGCGCGATGGCGGGCGCCACGCCGAAGTAGATCGTCACCTGGCTCATCACCCGCTGGGCTTCGTGGGGCGGGAACATGTCGCGAATCACCGCGCGCGAGACCACGATGCCCGCGCCTGTGGACAGCCCCTGCAGCGCGCGGAACGCCACGAGCTGCGCGATGCTCTGCGACAGCGCGCAGCCCGCCGAGGCGAGGGTGAACATCGCCAGCCCGCACAGCACCACGGGCCGGCGGCCGAAGCTGTCGGACAGCGCGCCATGGAACAGGTTCATGAACGCGAAGCCGAACAGGTAGGCCGAGAGCGTCTGCTGCATCTCCACGGGCGAGGCGCCCAGCGCCGTGGCGATGCCCGAGAACGCGGGGATGTAGGTGTCGATCGAGAACGGCCCCAGCATGCCCAGCACGGCGAGCAAAATGGCGAGTGCCCAGCGCGGCGCGCGCCAGAGGTCTTGGGCTTGGGGATTCATGGGGCTTGAAGGTAAAGCAAAAAGCCCGCTACCGGGCGCGGTAGCGGGCTTTTTCGAATGGCTGGTGGGTCCTGAGTGACTCGAACACTCGACCTACGGATTAAGAGTCCGCTGCTCTACCAACTGAGCTAAGAACCCATTCTTTAAAACCTGTCTGCGTTGCAGCAGAGCCTCGAATTGTGCACTATTTTTCGCATGCTTTGCAAGTGGTGCTGAAAAATCATTCCATCGCATTGCGCCGGGCGAGTTCGACGAACAGGCCGCTGTGGTCCAGCCCGTCCAGGCCGTGCTCCACGCCCTGGGCGTAGAGCGCCTCGAACAGCGTGGTCACGGGCGCGTCGAAACCGATCTCGCGGGCCGTGGCCAGGGCGTTGCGCATGTCCTTGAGCTGCACGGCCATGCGCGCGCGCGGCGTGAAGTCGCGCTCCACCATGCGCTGGCCGTGCAGCTGCAGGATGCGGCTGTCGGCAAAGCCGCCCGCGATGGCCTCGCGCACCTTGGCCATGTCGGCGCCGCCCTTGGCCGTGAACAGCAGCGCCTCGGCCACCGCGCCGATGGTGATGCCCACGATCATCTGGTTGGCCAGCTTGGCGAGCTGCCCCGCGCCGTGCGGCCCCACGTGCGTGGCACGGCCCAGGGGGGCGAACACGGGCAGGGCGCGCTCGAACTGCGCGGCCTCGCCGCCCGCCATGATGGCCAGGGTGCCCGCCTCGGCGCCCACGGTGCCGCCCGAGACGGGGGCATCGAGGTGCGCCACGCCGCGCTCGCCCAGGCGCGCCGCGTGGGCGCGGGCCTCGGCGGGCTGGATGGAGGCCATGTCGATGAAGAGCGCGCCGGGCGCGAGCGCCTCGGCCACCCCGAGCTCGAACAGCACCTGCCCGACCGCGCCGCCGTTTTCCAGCAGGCTGATGGCGATGTCGGCCTCGCGCACCGCGTCGGCCGCATGGCCGTGCACCCGGGCGCCGTCGGCGGCCAGGGGCTCGGCCTTGGCGCGGGTGCGGTTCCAGGCGTGCACCTGGTGGCCGGCCCGGCACAGGCGGCGCGCCATGGGCAGGCCCATCATGCCGGTGCCGAGCATGGCGATGCGCAGGGGTGGCGTGGCGGCCGTCGTGGCGGTGGTCATGGCGTGGCCCTTACATCAGCAGGTGTTCGCCCGCGTTGTCGCCGCCCAGGATCACGTAGTTCACCTTGCGGATATCCATGAGCTTCTTGCCGCCCGCGTAGCTGATGGACGACTGCACGTCCTGCTCCATCTCGATGAGCGTGTCGGCGAGCTTGCCCTTCACGGGTTCGAGGATGCGCTTGCCCTCCACGTGCTTGTACTCGCCCTTGTTGAAGTCCGATGCCGAGCCGTAGTACTCCTTGAACAGCTCGCCATCGACCTCCACGGTCTTGCCCGGCGACTCCTCGTGGCCCGCGAACAGCGAGCCGATCATCACCATGGTGGCGCCGAAGCGGATGCTCTTGGCGATGTCGCCATGGCTGCGGATGCCGCCGTCGGCGATGATGGGCTTGGTGGCCACGCGCGCGCACCACTTGAGCGCCGAGAGCTGCCAGCCGCCCGTGCCGAAGCCCGTCTTGAGCTTGGTGATGCAGACCTTGCCCGGGCCGATGCCCACCTTGGTTGCGTCGGCGCCCCAGTTCTCCAGGTCGATCACGGCCTCGGGCGTGCCCACGTTGCCCGCGATCACGAAGGAGCGGGGCAGTTTCTCCTTCAGGTAGCCGATCATGGCCTTCACGCTGTCGGCATGGCCGTGGGCGATGTCGATGGTGATGTATTCGGGCGCGATGCCCTCGGCCACGAAGCGGTCCACCGTGGCGTAGTCGGGCTGCTTGACACCCAGCGAGATCGACGCGAACAGGCCCTGGGCCTGCATGGCCTTGGTGAAGGCCACGTTGTCGATGTCGAAGCGGTGCATCACGTAGAAGTAGCCGTTCTTGGCCAGGAAGGTGCAGATGCTCTCGTCCAGCACCGTCTTCATGTTGGCGGGCACCACCGGCAGCTTGAAGCTGCGGCCGCCCAGCTCCACGCTGGCGTCGCATTCCGAGCGGCTTTCCACGCGGCACTTGCGCGGCAGCAGCAGGATGTTGTCGTAATCGAAGATTTCCATGAGATTCCAAGCTCCTTTGAAAGGTCGCCGGCGCAGGATTGCGCGGGCGTGGGGCGCTTGGCTTGGGACCGGTCTTGCGGGTGCGGGCGTGGAAGCCGGCACCGAACCCTGGTTGCACAGGCACAAAAAAACCGGGCGTCAAGAAACTTGGGCCCGGTGATTGATTGTACCCGTGTTGCGCTGAGCACTCGGCTTCAGGGCGCGGGCGGCGCGCACAGCGCCTGCGCGGCGGCCACCGTGCGCCCGGCGGCGTCCTGCACCCAGCCCACCATCCCCAGGCGCTCGGCGCGGGCGTTCTCGGGAAAGCGCATGGGGCGCAGCTCCGACAGCGGGCCGCCAGCCCATTCGCCCTGGAACACGTTGCGCGCCACGTGCCGCTCCACGGGGCTGCCCTCCGCGCCGGCGGGCACCTGCTCCACCAGCACGAGCCAGAACCGCAGCGGCGGCCGAGCGCCATGCGGCGGCGTGAACGCGATGGTGCCGCCCACGTAGTCGTTCACCGCGGGCCCGATGGCCACGCGCAGCCGCCCGGGCGTGGGGGCGAGGGCGTCGGTGAACACGTCGGTGCCCGCGGGCGCGGCGCGCCCCAGGGCCTGCAGGCGCGCGAGCGCATCGGGCGCGGCGGCGGCCGACAGCGGCGCCTCGTCGCCCGCGGCCGTGGGCACGATCCAGTCCACCACCAGGGCCGAGGGGCCGGGCGCGGGCGTGCGCGGCTCGCTCCAGCAGGCCTCGCAATCGGCGCTGAGGAAGCGCTCGAACAGCGCGGCGGGCGTGGGCGTGCGGTCGCTGTCGCACGTCTGGGCGATGGCCGGGGAGAGCATGCACAGGCCTGCGGCCAGGAGGGCAAGGGATTTCATGGGGAGAGGCTTTCTACAATTCCCGCATGTTCCCACAAGACCCGCAGGCCACGCCCCTGCTGCACCACCTCAATCCCGAACAGCTGGCCGCCGTCACGCTGCCCGGCGGCCATGCGCTCATCCTCGCGGGCGCGGGCTCGGGCAAGACGCGCGTGCTTACCACGCGCATCGCCTGGCTGTTGCAGAACGGCTATGCCACGCCCGGCGGCATCCTGGCCGTCACCTTCACCAACAAGGCCGCCAAGGAAATGGTGGCGCGCCTGACGGCCATGCTGCCCGTGAACGTGCGCGGCATGTGGATCGGCACCTTCCATGGCCTGTGCAACCGGCTGCTGCGCGCGCACCACAAGGCGGCGAACCTGCCGCAGGCGTTCCAGATCCTCGACACGCAGGACCAGCTTTCGGCCATCAAGCGGCTGTGCAAGCAGTTCAACGTGGACGAGGAGCGCTTTCCGCCCAAGCAGCTCGCCTACTTCATCGCGGGCTGCAAGGAGGAGGGCATGCGCCCGCGCGACGTGCCCGCGCACGATGCGGACAGCCGCAAGAAGGTCGAGATCTACCAGCTCTACGAGGAGCAGTGCCAGCGCGAAGGCGTGGTCGATTTTGGCGAGCTGATGCTGCGCAGCTACGAGCTGCTGCGCGACAACGACCCCATCCGCGCGCACTACCAGCACCGCTTCCGCCACATCCTGGTCGATGAGTTCCAGGACACGAACCGGCTGCAGTACCAGTGGCTCAAGCAGCTCGCGGGCGACGTGGTGGACGGCCGCTTCGAGGCCACGGGCAGCGTGGTCGCCGTGGGCGACGACGACCAGAGCATCTATGCCTTCCGCGGCGCGCGCGTGGGCAACATGGCCGACTTCGTGCGCGAGTTCGGCGTCACGCAGCAGATCAAGCTGGAGCAGAACTACCGCAGCTACAGCAACATCCTCGATTCGGCCAACGCGCTCATCAGCCACAACAGCCGCCGCCTGGGCAAGAACCTGCGCACGGATCAGGGCCCTGGCGAGCCCGTGCGCGTGTACGAGGCCGCGAGCGACTTCGAGGAAGCGCGCTGGATGGTGGACGAAATCCAGCAACTGGTGGCGCAGGACGGCTTCAAGCGCAGCGAGATCGCCATCCTCTACCGCAGCAACGCGCAAAGCCGCGTGATCGAAACGCAGCTCTTCAACGCCGGGCTGCCCTACCGCGTGTACGGCGGCCTGCGCTTCTTCGAGCGTGCCGAAATCAAGCACGCGCTGGCCTACCTGCGCTTGCTGGAGAACCCGCAGGACGACACGAGCTTCCTGCGCGTGGTGAATTTCCCGCCGCGCGGCATCGGCGCGCGCACCATCGAGACGCTGCAGGCCGCCGCGCAGAGCGCGGGCTGCTCGCTGCACGACGCGGTGACGGCGGTGCCCGGCAAGGCGGGCACGAACCTGGGCGCGTTCGTGGCGCTGGTGGATGTGCTGCGCGAGCAGACGCAGGGCTGCACGCTGCGTGCCATCATCGAGCAGATGCTCGAATCCAGCGGCCTGCTGGCGCACTACCGCAGCGAAAAGGAAGGCGCGGACCGCATCGAGAACCTGCAGGAACTCGTCAACGCCGCCGAGAGCTTCGTCACCCAGGAAGGCTTCGGCCGCGACGCCGTGGCCCTGCCGCTGGACGAGCAGAAAGCCCCGCTCACCCAAAGCCCCGCCAGCCAGGGGCTGGACCCCGATGCGCCGCTGCTCGACCAGCCGCTGCCCGTGAACCCGGGCTTGGTCGATGCCGATACGGGCGAAACCCTGTCGCCGCTGGCCGCCTTCCTGACCCACGCGGCGCTGGAGGCGGGCGACAACCAGGCCCAGGCCGGGCAGGACGCCGTGCAGCTCATGACCGTGCACGCCAGCAAGGGCCTGGAGTTCGACGGCGTGTTCATCGGCGGCATGGAGGAGGGCCTGTTCCCGCACGACAACTCCATGAGCGACCGCGACGGCCTGGAGGAAGAGCGCCGCCTGATGTACGTGGCCATCACCCGTGCGCGCAAGCGCCTGTACCTGAGCCATGCGCAAACGCGCCTGCTGCACGGGCAGACGCGCTACAACGTGAAGAGCCGCTTCTTCGACGAGCTGCCCGAGGAGGCGCTCAAGTGGATCACGCCCAAGCAGCAGGGGTTTGGCTCGTTTGCTCCTAACAGGGGAGCTGCTGGCGCACAGTGGGCGGGCGCTGGAGGCCAGTTTGGCTATAAACCGGCCCCGGCCCCGAGCAAGACCGTGGGCGGCCTGCGCACCGGGCAGGCCGTGTTCCACACCAAGTTCGGCGAGGGCAAGGTGCTGGCGCTCGAAGGCCAGGGCGACGACGCGCGCGCCCAGGTGCACTTTCCGCGCCACGGCACCAAGTGGCTGGCGCTGTCGGTCGCCAAGCTCACGGTGGTGGATTGAGGCAACGCTGAACAAGTCTCTGCGTGTCCCGCGTCCCTGGATTTGGGCGGTCTGCGGCGTTGCAAATCCTCGCCATAGCTATGGCTATGGCTGCGGTTTGCGCCTTGCATCCCATCCCAAACCAGGGCGCGCGCCATCGCAGCGACTTATTCAGCGTCGCCTTGACCCGGCCTGCGGGGCCGAGAGGTCAGGCCAGCTTCACCGCGCCGGTGATGTAGCCCACGCAGGCGGCCGTCTTGTTCTTGTAGTTCTGGTTCACGTTGGCATCGACCGCGTCCTTCACCGCCTGCGCCGTGGCACTGGTGTATTCGCCCGGGTGCTGGAAGCTGCTCAGGATGTACGTCCAGCCGTTCAGGTCGTCCACCCCGTGCAGGCCGGTCGATTCGGCGCCCGCGGGCGTGGACAGGATGCGCGCGAGCGACTGGGTGTCCACGTTGTAGCCCCACAGGAAGTTGTTGACGTGCTGGCCGCTGTCCTCGCCGATGAACAGCGTGCGCAGCTTCTCGGAGAACTTCAGGTTGTCCGGCTGGGAGATCTTTTCCGGGTCGTCCTTGTTGCCCAGCGCATCGGCGGCGGAGAGCTGCTTGCCCGCGATCAGCACGCTGCTCTCGGTGGGCACCCATTCGCTGTCGATGGCGGCGCCCGTGTCGTCCTTCTGGCCGCCGCCCAGCTTGTGCGCGAGCACGCAGCCGGCGGTGTTGGCCGCGAACTTCACGTTGCGGGCCGCGGCGTAGGAGGCCTGGCCTTCCACCATCGAGGCCGAAATGCCGGAGATGGCCGAGTAGGCGATCTTGTCGCGGGTGTTGACCGTCGTGCCTTCCATCTTGGTGAATGCCAGGCTGCCGCCCTTGAGGTTGGCGTAGCGGTGCGTTTCGAGGAAGGCGGCGGCCTTGTCCTGCCCGCTCTTGAGCTTGACCCAGACCGGGTTGTTGTTGACGAACACCTTGGTGAAGCCGTTGCCTGCCGCGTCGAAGCCGGCGGCGGTGGCGTCCGCGTCCTTGACGGACTCGAAGATGCCGTTCGACTTGACCTTGGTCTTCGCGTCCTGGGTGACGGCGGTCAGCGCGGCGTCGTTGGCCAGGGCCTTGATCTCGTCGCTGGTGGCGTGGCCGAGCTTGATCCACTGGATCTTGCCGGTGCTGGTTTCGGACAGCAGCGAGGTGTACTTGGCCACGTAGAGCGTGCCGGCCGAGAGGTCGCCCGCCTTGTCGGCGACGAACAGGAACAGGCCGCCGTTGGTGGTGTCGTCGCCGCCCAGCACGGTCTTCTGGTCGGGGAACACCTGCACCAGCTCGCGCGAGTAGCGGCCCAGGTTGTAGTGCTTCCTGAACGTGGCCGTGCCATCGGGCTTGACGGTGATTTCGGGCAGGTGGCCGTACCAGTACGGGTTGGCCGTGGCGTTGCCGAAGGCGTTCTGGCTGAAGGCCTGCAGCGTCGCGAGCGACTGGTTGTCGCCCTGGTCGAAGGCGTCGGGCATGTACTCCTCGCTGGAGAGGTGGGTGCCCCAGGGCGAGAGGCTGCCGCCGCAGGGAATCCACAGGCCGTGCGAATCGTTGGCGAAGGTGTCCACGTTGTGGTAGCTCTTGAGCGTGAGCTTGCCGGTGCTGGCGTCCTGGTTCAGCGTCAGCACGGCGATGGGCGAGGGCAGCCTGCCGTAGGCATTCGAGTTGTATTCGAACTGCACCACGGCATGCACCGTGCCCGCCGGCGCGCCGGGCACGCTGAACAGCGAGGAGCCGTCCACGCAGTCGCTGAACACCTGGCCCGCCTTCGCGTACTCGGCGGCAGCGGCGGCCTTGCTGTAGCCGTCCAGGACGGCCGGCGCGCCGTCGCCGCCCTTGATGGTGGTGATGGGGGCGCCCTGGGCGTCGAAATACCCGCCCGCGACGATCGTGCCGCCGCCGGTCTTGGGCACGCTGTCGCCCGTGGTGAAGAAGGTCTGGTAGCCCAGCGCGAAGGTCTTGGCGGTGTTGTCGCTGTAGGTGACCTTCAGCGACGACTTGACGGTCGTGGTGGCCGCTTCGGCGGCGGCGGCCAGGCCCGGCGCGGCGAAGCCGGTGAACTCGGCGGACTTGAAGGTGGCGGCCGGCGCATCGCTGCCGCCGCCGCAGGCGGCCAGCAGGCCGGCGAGCGGAGTCCCGGTGCTCAGGGGCAGCAGCGGAATGCCGGCGAACATTTGCAGGGTCTTGCGGCGGGTGGGCATCGTGGTGTGGGGCATGTGGGATGGTTCCGGGTGAGGGGGGCGGGAAGGCGCCGGGCGCGGGCCCTGGCGCTGGAGGCCGGATGTGCGGCCGTTTCCAGCCCGGGATGCTAGGAACGCTCTGTGACAACCCCGTGAAACGGCAAACCCGGCCAGGGCCGGGTTTGTCGGGAGGGAGAGGGGGCGCCGCCGCTGCGCTACGCCGCGGCGTCGGGCGGCTGCGGGCCGGGCGCGGCGTCCTGCCCGGGCGGCTCGAAGCAGTCGCGGAACGTGAACACGATCGAGCTGAAGAACATGGCCGCGAGCAGCATCGCCACGCCCACCATGATGCCGCCCGCCGCCATGCCCGGCAGCAGGCCCATGGCCAGCGCCACGGCGATGCCTGCGCCGAGGAATACCCCCATCCACGCCAGCCCGAACACGGTGAACGCCCAGAAGTTGCGCATGCAGGCCACGATGCTGAAGAACAGGCTCTTCACCGGTGGCACGCCATGCCAGTGCACCAGCCCCGGCGCGTGCCAGAACAGCAGCGACAGCGGCAGGTAGAGCAGCATGGCCAGCCACATCGCGCCCTGGAAGGCCGGGTCTTCGGCCACCTCGCGCGACAGCGCCTCGCCGCCCAGGTAGACCTGGGCGAACTGCCCGCCGTCCACCAGGGCCGACAGGCCCATGATGCCCAGGAAGCCTGCGGCGTAGATGGCGCCCAGCACCAGCATGGCGCGCAGGCGCTGGCGCTCCGTGCGGAAGGCCACGAGCAGCAGCGCGGGCGTGGGAAAGCGGCCCTGCGTCGTCTCGGCCGTGGCCACCATCATCGCCAGCGTGGCGGCGGGCAGCAGCGCCAGCGCCACGGCGGGGCCGACGAGCGGGATCGCCGTGGCCAGCGACATGGCGGCCATGGCCATGAAGAACAGCGCGGACAGCGCCAGCGGCTGGCGCCAGAACGCCCGGATGCCCAGGCGCACCCAGAGCAGGCCGGTGCGGGCGGGGACGATGTGGAGTTTCATGACAGGACCAGGGGGTGGGCGATGCGCTGGCGCAGCACGCGCTCGAAATGCGTGGGGTCGTGCAGGGTGAGCATGCTGGCCTCGCGCGGCAGGTAAAAGTCCCACAGCCGCGAGATCCAGAAGCGCAGCGCGCCCGCGCGCAGCAGGGCGTTGAACAGTTCGCGTTCGGGCGCGGTGAGCGGCCGCACGGCCTGGTAGGCCGCGAGCATGGCCTGGGCGCGCGCGCTGTCGTGCGCGCCGGTGGGCAGGTCGATGCACCAGTCGTTCAGGCACACGGCCAGGTCGAACAGGAAGGTATCGACGCCCGCGAAGTAGAAGTCGAAGAAGCCCGTGAGCGCCTCGCCGTCGAACATCACGTTGTCGCGGAACAGGTCGGCATGCACCGGCCCGCGCGGCAGCGCCGCGTAGGCCGAGGAGGCCGCCACGTGGTTCTGGTAGGCCAGCTCGGCGCGCAGCAGCGCGCCCTGCTCCGCGCCGATGTGCGGCAGCACCACGGGCACGGTCTCGTTCCACCAGGGCAGGCCGCGCAGGTTGGGCTGGCGGCGCTCGTAGCCGCGCCCGGCCAGGTGCATGCGCGCGAGCATGCCGCCCACGGCGCTGCAGTGCGCGGTCGTGGGGGCCAGCTGGCTCCTGCCCGCGAGCCTTTGCACCACGGCGGCGGGCTTGCCGCACACGGTGTGCAGGATGTCGCCGCTTTCGCGGTCGGCCTGCGGCTCGGGCACCGGGATGCCCTGGTGGGCCAGGTGCTTCATCAGGTGCAGGTAGAACGGCAGTTGCGCGGCGGACAGGCGCTCGAACAGCGTGAGCACCCATTCGCCGCCGGTGGTCGAGAGGAAGTAGTTGGTGTTCTCGATGCCGCCCTCGATGCCGCGCAGGCCCGTGAGCTGGCCCAGGGAGAGGCGCTGCAGCAATGCGTGCGCCGCGGGTTCGGAGACTTCGGTGAAAACGGCCATCGGGTGGTCGAGACTGGGGGAATGTAAAAAAGGGCGCTTGCCGCGCCCTGGTGACAAGGGGGTGCGCTCAGAACTTCATCACGTTCCACACGCGCGGGCCGGTGACCGTCTCGGCGCCGTTGCGCGGGCGGTTGCGCACGCCGTCGGAGGGCTGCACCTCGTATTCGGGCGCGTTGCCGGTCTTGGGCTGCACGGTGATGCTCTGGGTCTGGCCGCCGATGCGCAGCTCGTCCACGCGGCTGCCCGCGTCCTCGACCTGGATGCGCTCGGTGCGCTGGTTCAGGCGGTCGCCTTTTTGCTCTTCCTTCTGTAGCTGCTCGCGCTTGTTTGGTGCGGGCTGGTTGCCATTTTGGCTGGTATTCTGGGCCAGCACGGAGCCGGCCGCCAGGCCCAGCAGCAGGGGAAGAAGAGTTATGGCGCGCATGGCCGGGATTGTAGAGCGGCAGGCACAATCCCCCGCTATGACCCAACCCAAGACCCTGGTGCTGGTGGACGGCTCCAGCTACCTGTACCGCGCCTTCCACGCCATGCCCGACCTGCGCGCGCCCGACGGCCACCCCACGGGCGCGATCCGCGGCATGGTCAACATGCTGGCCGCGCTGCAAAAGGAGGTGCCCGCCGACTACGCCGTGTGCGTGTTCGACGCCAGCGGCCCCACCTTCCGCGATGCGATCTACCCCGAGTACAAGGCGCAGCGCGCGCCCATGCCCGACGACCTGCGCACGCAGATCGACCCCATCCACGAGGTGGTGCGCCTGCTGGGCTGGCCCGTGCTCGCCATTCCCGGCGTGGAAGCCGACGACGTGATCGGCACCCTGGCCGCGGCGGCCGCGCGCCAGGGCGTGGAGGTGGTCATCTCCAGCGGCGACAAGGACCTGTCGCAGCTCGTGGACGCGCACGTCACCATCATCGACACCATGAACGGCAAGAAGCGCGACGTGGCGGGCGTGACGGCCGAGTTCGGCGTGCCGCCCGCGCTCATGGTGGACTTCCAGGCCCTGGTGGGCGACGCGGTGGACAACGTGCCCGGCGTGCCCAAGGTCGGCCCCAAGACGGCTGCCAAGTGGCTCACCGAATACGGCTCGCTCGACGCGCTGATCGCGCGCGCGGACGAGATCAAGGGCGTGGCGGGCGAGAACCTGCGCGCCACGCTCGGCTGGCTGCCCACGGGGCGCCAACTCGTCACCATCAAGACCGACTGCGACCTGAGCGCGCATGTGGCGGGCCTGCCTGCTCTCGATTCGATAGCTTTTGGCGCACAGCAGACGGGCGCTTTGGCCGGGTTTTATGAAAAATACGGCTTCAAGGGCCTGGCGCGTGCGCTGCAGGAGGCCAGCCCGGCGCCCACGCCCGCCGTGGCCATGCCCGGCGAAAGCGGCGACCTGTTCGCCGACCATTCCGCGAGCGTGCCCGCCGAGGCCGCGCAGCACCGCCCCGTGGTGTACGACACCATCCTCAACTGGACCGACTTCGACCAGTGGCTGCAGCGCCTGCAGCAAGCCGAGCTGGCCGCGCTCGACACCGAGACCGACTCGCTCGACGAGATGCGCGCGCAGATCGTCGGCATCTCCTTCAGCGTGCAGCCCGGCGAGGCCGCCTACATCCCGCTGCGCCACGAGGGGCCGGACGCGCCCGCGCAACTGCCCTTGGATGAAGTGCTCGCGCGCCTGAAGCCCTGGCTGGAGGACGGCGGGCGCCACAAGCTCGGCCAGCACATCAAGTACGACCGCCACGTGTTCGCCAACCACGGTATCGAGGTGCGGGGCTACGTGCACGACACCATGCTGCAAAGCTACGTGCTCGAGGTGCACAAGCCCCACAACCTCACCAGCCTGGCCGAGCGCCACACGGGCCGCACCGGCATCAGCTACGAGGACCTGTGTGGCAAGGGCGTGCACCAGATCCCCTTCGCCCAGGTGCCCGTGGACAAGGCCGCCGCCTACTCGTGCGAGGACTCGGACCAGACCCTGGACGTGCACCGCGCGCTGTGGCCGCTCTTGCAGGCCGACGAGCGCCTGCGCGCCATCTACGAACTGGAGATCGCGAGCAGCGAGACGCTCTACCGCATCGAGCGCAACGGCGTGCTCATCGACGCGCCCACGCTCGCGCAGCAGAGCCACGAGCTGGGCCAGCGCATCGTGCAGCTCGAGCAGGAGGCCTACGACATCGCGGGCCAGCCCTTCAACCTCAGCAGCCCCAAGCAGCTCGGCGAGATCTTCTTCGACAAGCTCGGACTGCCCGTGGTGAAGAAAACCGCCACCGGCGCGCGCAGCACCGACGAGGAGGTGCTCGAAAAGCTCGCCGAGGACTACCCGCTGCCCGCCAAGATCCTGGAGCACCGCGGCCTGGTCAAGCTCAAGGGCACCTATACCGACAAGCTCGCCCAACTGGCCTTGCCGCGCACCGGCCGCGTGCACACGCACTACGCGCAGGCCGTCGCCGTCACGGGGCGCCTGTCGAGCAACGACCCCAACCTGCAGAACATCCCCATCCGCACCCCCGAAGGCCGCCGCGTGCGCGAGGCCTTCGTGGCGCCGCCGGGCCGCGTGATCGCGAGCGCCGACTACAGCCAGATCGAGCTGCGCATCATGGCCCACATCAGCGGCGACCAGTCGCTGCTGCACGCCTTCCAGCACGGCATGGACGTGCACCGCGCCACGGCGGCCGAGGTGTTCGGCGTGCCCGTGGACCAGGTCAGCAGCGAGCAGCGGCGCTACGCCAAGGTCATCAACTTCGGCCTGATCTACGGCATGAGCAGCTTCGGCCTGGCCAAAAATTTGGGCATCGAGAACACGGCCGCCAAGAACTACATCCAGCGCTACTTCGAGCGCTACCCCGGCGTGCGCGAATACATGGACGAAACCAAGGCCCAGGCCAAGGCGCGCGGCTACGTCGAGACCGTGTTCGGCCGGCGCCTGTACCTGCCCGAGATCAACTCCCCCAACGGCCCGCGCCGCGCGGGCGCCGAGCGCGCCGCCATCAACGCGCCCATGCAGGGCACGGCGGCCGATCTCATCAAGAAAGCCATGGTGGCCGTGCAGGCCCGGCTGGACGCCGAAAAGCCCGGGGTGCTGATGATCATGCAGGTGCACGACGAACTCGTGTTTGAGCTGCCCGAGGGCGAGGTGGACTGGCTGCGCCGCGAGGTGCCGCGCCTCATGGCGGGCGTGGCCGAGCTGCGTGTGCCGCTGCTGGCGGAAGTGGGTGTGGGGCCGAACTGGGACAAGGCGCATTGAAGGTGTCAGGACTTACGCAAACAAGGATGCACAAGCGGCGCGCCCATAGGGCGAGCGCCTTGCTTGAACCCGTTTTGCGTAAGTCGTGGGTGTATTGAAGGCGCTCAGCCCCAGAGCGCGGGCTTGTTGACCATGAGGTAGTACACGACCGCCATGGCCGCGAAGGCCGGGTAGCCCAGGCCCTCCCACCAGCGCTGCAGGCGCCGGTACGCGGCGGGCAGGGCCGTGCCCTGGGTGTACGCGGTGCGGGCCATGCGCGCCATGCGCAGCTGCAGCGCCACCACGGGCAGCCAGCAGGCGCCCGCGAGCAGGTACAGGCCCAGCGAGAGCGCGAGCCAGGGCGTGGACAGCGGCCAGCCCGCCAGGTGCGCGAGCGCGATGCCGCTGGCGGGCTGCACCAGCACGGCGGGCGTGGTGAACCACCAGTCCGCGCGCACCACCAGGCGGCCCACCACGGCCTGCGCGGCCACGCTGCCGCTGCGGTTGGCGAAGAACAGGTAGAAGGCAGACCCCAGGCCCGTGCCCACGAGGAATACGCTGGAGACGATGTGCAGGGTCTTGAGCAGCAGGTAGGTGTTCATGGTGCGGCCTTCTCGATTTGCATCAGGTAGAGCAGGAGCGCAGCGATGGGCAGGTTTTTGAGCAGCGGCCCCAGCGGGTGCAGCCACAGCGCCGGTTGCAGCAGCGTGGCCACGACGGTCATCGCGGCCATGAGCGCCAGCGCGGCGCCGTAGCTCCAGCGGCCCGGGCGCAGCCACAGCGCCAGGCCCACGGCCAGGTCGGCCGCGATGCCGCCGCCGATCAGCAGGGCCTGCATGCGGCCGTCCGTGATGCCGGCCTGCCGCAGCAAGGCCGTGCTCTGCCCGTGGAATTCGAGGGCGCTGGCCAGGGCCGTGAACAGCCAGACGGCGATGAGGCTGGCGCGCAGGCAGTGGGTGGGCGGGGTGTGGCGCATGGCTTCAAGCGGTGTGCAGCGTGGCAACGAGGTGCTCGGGCGCTACGCCCGTGCGGCCCAGCAGCGCTGCCAGCGTGCGCGGGTCGGTCACGTTGTCGGTGGCGAGCAGGGCCAGGGTTTCGCTGCACCAGGGCGATACCGGCAGCCAGTCGCCCGCGCGGGCGCTGGCTTGGGTGGCCCAGTCCGGCAGCGTACCCACGCGGGCCGGGCCGTGGCCTCGCTGGGCGCGCAGCGAGGCGATGAACTCGGCCAGCGGCAGGGCACGCGGGCCGCCGATTTCGACGATGCCGGGTTGGGCGGGCGTTTGCACCAGCCGGGCCACGGCCTCGGCCAGGTCGCGCACGGCCACGGGCTGCACGCGGGCGCGTTGCACGGGGCGCGGCAGCAGCAGCGCGGGCAGGCGCGCGAGCCCCAGAAAAAGCTGGCTGCTGCTACCCCCGGCGCCGAAGACCACGCTGGGCCGCACCACCGTGCCGTCGAGCCGGCCAGCCTGCGTGAGCGCGATCAGGTGCGCGTCGGCCGCGCGCTTGGTGCTCGCGTAGCGCGTGGGGTTGCCTTCGATGCCCAGGGCAGACACGTGGACCACGCGGCGCACGCCCGCTTCGGTGCAGGCATTGAACAGCGCGCGCGGCGCGGCGTCGTGCACGGCGGCCATGGGGCGCGTGGCGCTGTCGCGCAGCACGCCCACGGCGTTGACGACGGCATCGATGCCTTCGAGCTGCGCGTGCCACGCGCCGGGCGTGGTGGCCTGCACGAAGTCGAGGGCCGGCGTGGTGTGGCGGCTGCGCACCACGGGCTCATGGCCCGCGGCCTGCAGGGCCTGGACGATGTGGCGGCCGATGAAGCCGGTGCCGCCGCAGACGAGGATGCGCATGGTGGAGTCCTTCGGTGTTTTTTGCTTCAGCGCGGCAGGCGGCATTCGCCTTCGGGTGTGCAGCGCGCGCTGCGCTCGGCCGCGCGGCGGGCGGCGGTCTCGAACAGCCAGTCCACGAGCCGGCGCGGTATGCGGTGGCGGTTGCGCGCCAGCAGCGGGTAGGAGCGCTCGGCTAGGCCGCGCAGCACCGGCAGCCGCAGCGCGCGCGCCACGCCGGGCAGGCCCACGGCCGTGTAGGCCAGGCGGAACACCTCCACGCCGCGCACCACGGTGCCGTCGGCGCGGCGGGCATGGATCAGCGTGAGCAGGTCGGCCAGCGAGACACCGGGCAACGGGCTCGCGAAGCCCGGGGCCGATACGTCCTCGAACCGCAGCAGGCCCGCGTGGTTGCGCAGCATCAGGTTCGTCATCTCGGCGCGGCACAGCGGGCAGGCCGATTCGTAGTAGACCGTGAGCGGGTAGCAGGCGGGTGCGGGGTTCATGATTTTCTCCGTTGTGGTAATTTCAGAAAAAACAGAAATTCAAGGGTAAAAAAAGGGGCTGTTCAAGGCGCGGCCCCATCGCGGCCGCTGTCGGAGCGCACGAAGCGCTGCACGCTCGCGCCCAGGCGCAGCACCTTTTCGAGGGTGGAGGGGGACAGGCGCAGCATCTCGTCGGCCCAGGAGCCCAGCGCATCCATGAGCTTGAGGGTTTCGCGCACGCGGTCCTGCGCGTCGGGCGTCTCGGCCTCGAAGCCGGGCTGGGCCACGAGCTCGCGCAGCATGCGCGTGGTGGGGTCGAACTCGCGCACCTTGCGCTCGCGCACCACGGTGCGGAACAGCTCCCACACGTCGGCGGAGGTCTCGAAGTAATCGCGCCGGTCGCCCAGCAGGTGCGTGGTGCGGATGAGCTGCCAGTTGAGCAGCTCCTTGAGGCTGGTGCTCACGTTGGAGCGGGCCACGCCCAGCGTGTCGGCCAGTTCCTCGGCGTGCAGCGGGCGGCCGTGGAAGAACAGCAGGGCGTGGATCTGGGCCACGGTGCGGTTCACGCCCCAACTGCTGCCCATCTCTCCCCAATGGACCACGAAACGTTCGGCGATCGGACTCAGTTGCATGCCGCCAGTGTAGGTGGTCAAAAATTTCTGTCAATACAGAAATCAAACCAACCGCAGATCCACGGGTTTTACCCCCGCGAACACCCGCCCCGCCTGCGCGGGCGACAGCCCGTACAGCCGCGTGAACAGCCCGCCTAGCACGGCGCGGTATTCGTTGAGCACGGGGTAGTCGCGGTTCTGGAACAGCGTGGCCTGCGACAGCGCCACCTGCTCGCCCAGCACGCGCCCGCCCGCCTGGGCCGACAGCGCGCCGCCCGCGAGCCAGTAGACGCTGCCGTGGCCGTGGTCCGTGCCGCGGTTGCCGTTCTCGCGGAAGGTGCGGCCGAACTCGCTGACGACCACGGCCACCGTGTTGCGCCAGGCCTCGGGGCCCAGCGCGTCGGCGAAGCCCGCCAGGCCCTGGCCCAGTTCGGCCAGGCGGTTGGCGAGGTAGCCGGTGTCGCTGCCCTGGCCCACGTGCGTGTCCCAGCCGCCCACGTCGACGAAGCCCAGGTCGAAGCGGCTCTTCATCAGTTCGGCCATGCGGCGCGCCACCTGCTCGAAGCCCCGGGTGTTCATGGCGTTGCGGCTGGCGGCCTGCATCTCGGCGTTCAGGCTGCGCAGCACCTCGCCGCGCACGCTGAAGCCCTCGGCCACCGGCGCGGCCAGCGGCGTGCCCTGGTACATGCCGGTGATGACGCGGCTGCCCTGCTCGCTCACGGCGGGCTTACCCACGGCCGTCAGCGCCATGTTGGCGGCGGGGGCCGGGCCGCGCAGCGAGATGGGCATCTGGTCGGTGAAGGCCATGGGCGAGGCCTGCGCGCCCAGCACGGCGGCCAGCCGGTTCAGAAAGCCCGAGCCGTAGTCGCGCCGCGCGTTCTGGGGCTGGCCGAGCTCGATGGCGTCCTGCGTCTCGAAGTGGCTGCGCGAGAGGTCGTCGATGCCCGCGAAGGGCAGGAAGGCGAGTTGCCGGCGCTCATACAGCGGCAGCAGCGCGTCGGCCACGGCCGGGTGCAGGCCCCAGTCGGCGTCGAGCGGCGCGGGGTTCTGGATGGCGATGTTCGGGCGGCTGGCGGCGTAGAAGTCGCGCGGCGCGCGCGCCATGGGCACGAGCAGGCTGGTGCAGTCGTAGGCGCCGCGCAGGAAGACGACGAGCAGCTTGGCGTTGCCCTGCGCGGGCGCGGCCCAGGCGCGGGTGGCGAGCACCGGCAGCGCGGCCAGGGTGTGGAGCAGTGTGCGGCGTTGCATAAGGCACCTTTGAAGGAAATCGGCCTCTAGCCCAATGGTGGAAGGCGCAAGCAGCTATGAAAAACAGAGCGAATCAGCACGCCATCATCTCGGGCGATGAGAGCAGGTAGCTGTTCCAGTCCTGCGGGTTCCTGGCCTCGGCCAGCGCGGCGCGGGTGGCGGGGGCCAGGGTGGGCAGCCAGGCCTGCACCACGGGCGATGCGGCCAGGGGCGGGTAGGGCGGCTTTTCCAGCGGCGCGCCGGGGCTGGTGCGCAGCAGCACCGCGCCGCTGGCGCCGAGCGCGCGGGCGATCTCGAAGCGCGTGGCCATCTGCCCCGCGCTGGCCCAGGCGGACTGGGTGAGGGGGTAGCCGTCGGGCGTTTCGTGGCCGTACAGGGGCTCGCCCATGCGGTTGATCCAGCCCAGCAGCGGGTCGGGGTTGGCGATCACGCGCTCGCCATACGCCAGCCGCACGCCCGCGAGCGCGTAGCGCACCGGGTCGCGGAACTTGCGGCCCAGCGACGCGGCGAATTCGGGCGCGGTGAACATCGCCTCCAGCACGGCGGCGATGTGGCCGTCGCTGTGCTGATAGCGCTCGGCCATGCGCTGCACCAGCGCGGGCGGCGGCGCGTCGGCCACGAAATGGGTGGCGAGCCTGGCGGCGATGTGGCGCGCCGTGGCGGGGGCGCGGGCCAAGCGGTCCAGCGCTTCCTCCACCTCGGCCAGGCCGCGCGCGTGCAGCGGCTGGCCCAGCAGGGTCTTGGGGCCGTAGTCGTGCCGCGCGGGGTGGAACTCGAACAGGCCGTCGCGCCGGTAGTCGGGCATCAGTTGCGGGCGCAGGCGCGGGGGCTCGTTCAGGGGGCGGAAGCTGACGCCCACGCCGGTGAGTACGCGCGCCAGCTCCTGCACGTCGGCCTGGGTGTAGCCGCTGCCCACGCCCAGGGTGTGCAGTTCCATCAGTTCGCGCGCGTAGTTCTCGTTGATGCGGGCGCTGGCGTTCTGGGCGTTGTCCAGGTAGCGCAGCATGGCCGGGTGGCGCAGGTTGGCGCCCAGCAGGTCGCGAAAGCGCCCCAGCGCGTGGGGGCGGATGGCCGTGTCCTCGTAGTCCGCCAGCAGGGCGCGCAGGTTGGCCTTGCGCAGGCTCACGCTGAAGTGGTTGGCCCAGAACCAGGTCATCTGCTCCAGCAACTGGTGGGGCGAGTACAGCGCGCGCAGCACGAAGCGCTGGCGCGTCTCGCGCGCGAGGTCGTTCAGGGCGCGCTGGTAGTCCTGGCGCGCGGCGCGCTTGGCGTCTTCGCCCTGTTGGGCGTCGGCGGCCTTGCGCTGCTCTTCGAGCGCGAGCGCCATCGGCACGAAGGGCTCGCGCGTGATGCGCAGGGCGGCGATCTGCGCCTGGGCCTCGGGCGGCAGCGCGGCGGGGCCTTGCGGGTGCAACTGCGCGGCCAGCCAGCCCGGCAGGCCCTGTTCGCGCAGCCGCGCCCAGTCCTGCGGGCTGGCGCCCCAGGCTACGCGGTTCAGCCAGCGCAGGCGCGCGGCGTCATCAGGAGCATCGGCCAGCGCCAGCGGCGCAGGCGCCGCAGTGGTTGCGCAGCCCGTGGCGACCAGCGCAACCCCGCCGAGCGTGGCGAGCAGCATGTTCCGGCGGGGCATGGGGTGCACGGCGATCCTCCTGGGTGGCTGCCGATAGACACCAGCGCCGTGCAACGGGTTCCCCGTAAACTGCCGGTTTTGCCTTTCTTCACAGGAGCCCCGTCATGCTGCGAGAAGATCTGAAGACCGAATTCAACGCCCTGCTGCCCGGCCAGAGCGGCGAACAGGGAGCCACGCGCCGTGCCGCGCTGCAGACGGCGCTCGGCCTGGGCTACGCCGCCGCAGCAGCGCCGCTGATGGCGCAGACGGCGATCAAGACCCCGGCGGACGGGCTGACGGCGGGCGAGGTGCACTACACGGTGGGCGGCTTCCAGGTGCCCGCCTACCGCGCTGCGCCCGCGGGCAAGGCCGGGCTGCCCGTGGTGCTGGTGATCCAGGAGATCTTCGGCGTGCACGAGTACATCGCCGACGTGTGCCGCCGCTTCGCCCGCGCGGGCTACCTCGCCATCGCGCCCGAGCTGTACGCGCGCCAGGGCGACCCGGCCACGTACGGCGAAGTGGCCAAGCTCATGGCCGAGGTGGTCTCCAAGGTGCCCGACGCCCAGGTGCTGGCCGACCTGGACGGTGCCGTGCAATGGGCCGGCGCCAACGGCGGCGACCTGGCGCGCGTGGGCATCACGGGCTTTTGCTGGGGCGGGCGCATCGTCTGGCTGTACGCGGCCCACGGCCCCGTGAAGGCCGGCGTGGCCTGGTATGGCCGCCTGGTGGGCCAGGCCAGCGAATTGACGCCCAAGCACCCCGTGGATGTGGCGCCCATCCTCAAGGCGCCCGTGCTGGGCCTGTACGGCGGGGCCGACAGCGGCATCCCGCTTGACACGATTGATAAGATGAAATCCGCCCTGGCCGCCGGCCCCGCCGCTGCCAAGGCCTCCGAGTTCGTGGTGTACCCCGACACGCCGCACGCCTTCCACGCCGACTACCGGCCCAGCTACCGCAAGGAGCCCGCCGAGGACGGCTGGAAGCGCTGCCTGGCCTGGTTCAAGGCCCACGGCGTCGTGTAGGCAGCCGCGCTTTTTTCAGCCGACGCCCCTGGTTTTGGGGCGTTTTTCATTTTCAACGCTTATCTGGCGGGCGCAAGCAGCTATGACATTGGTAGCAATTCTTCTGGCCACCCTGGCCGCGGGCATCGGCAGCGTGTGGGTGGCCGCCCTGTTGATGGGCGCGGGCCTGGGCAGCGCCTCGCACCGCGTGGGGCCGCAGCACCTGCTGAGCCTGGCGGCAGGCGCGCTGCTGGCCACCGCCTTCATGCACCTGCTGCCCGAGGCCTTCGAGGGCCCGGCCGACGCGCACGACCTCTTCGCCACGCTGCTCGTGGGCGTGGTGTTCTTCTTCCTGCTCGACAAGGCCGAGCTGTGGCACCACGGCCACGAGCATGGGCATGACCACGAGCATGACCATGGCCACGACGGACACGCCCATGGCGATGACCACGGCGCCCACGCCCCGCGCCACCACCACGGCCCGCGCGCGGGCGGCTGGGCCGTGCTCACGGGTGACAGCGTGCACTGCTTCGGCGACGGCGTGCTGATCGCCTCGGCCTTCGTGGCCGACCTGCGGCTGGGTCTGGTGGCGGCGCTGTCGGTGCTGGCGCACGAGGTGCCGCACCACATGGGCGACCTGCTGGTGCTGCGCCAGAGCAGCGCCAGCCGCCGCATGGCGCTGGTCAAGGTGTCGCTGGCCGGGGCCGTCACGGCGCTGGGGGGGCTGGCGGGCTACTTCCTCGTCGGGCGGCTGCACGGCTGGCTGCCGTACTTCCTGGCCGTGGCGTCGAGCAGTTTCGTCTACGTGGCGCTCGCGGACCTGATCCCGCAACTGCAGCGCCGCCTGTCCGCGCGCGAGACGGCGGTGCAGGTGGGGTTCCTGCTGCTGGGCATGGGGCTGGTGATGGCGGTGAGCGGGGCGGTGCACGGGCACGGCCATTGAGCGGGCCTGTGCCCCTTGGGTGCATCACACCTGCAATACAATGCCGCCATGAAAACCGCCACCATCCCGCCCGTCCGGGTCGATCCCGCGTTCCGCCAGGAAATCGAGCAAGCCCTGGAAAGCGGCGAAAGCCTGGCGGCGCTGGTCGAGACCGCCGTGCGGCATGAGGTCCAGCGGCGCCGCACCCAGGCGGAGTTCCTGGGCCGGGGCATGGCCGCCATCGAGCGGACCGCGGCCGCGGGTGATGGCCTGCCCGCGCAGGCCGTGATCGCCACGCTGGAGCGCAAGCTGGCCGCCGCCAGGAGCCGCCAGCGGGCATGAGGTACGAGGTCATCTTCAGCCGCGAGGCCGCGCAAGACCTGGAGCGGCTATTCGACCATATCCTGGAGCGCGAACTGCGCAGTCCCACGGGGGACCTGGGCATTGCCGAGCGCGCCATCGAGGCGATCCGGCACGCCTGCCAGCTGCTGGAGCACAGCCCTTTCAGTTGCCGCAAGGCCGGCGCCAGCGCCTTCCTGCGCGAACTTATCATTCCGTTCGGCGGCTCCGGCTATGTGGCGATGTTCGAGGTCCGCGACAGCCGGCACGTCATCGTCGGAGCCGTCCGGCATCAGCGCGAAGACGACTACCACTGAACCGAGGAGGCAGGCCCAGGCATGCCTGGGCACGGGGCTCACCCGCGCGCGATCTCCTCGCGCACCGCCGCCACCTGCCGCCGCGATACGGCCAGCAGCTCGGTCAGGCCGTGCAGGCGCACGGCCCAGCCCTCGCCCTCTTCGGCGTCGTAGTGCTTTTCGAGCGCGCGCACCGCGCGGCGCGCCACCAGGGTGCTGCGGTGGATGCGCAGGAACCAGGCGGGGTGCCGGGCCTCCAGGTCGTTGAGCGAGCCGTCCATCACGTAGCTGCGCAGCAGGGTGCGCACGGTGATGTATTTCTGCTCGGCCTTGAGGTACAGCACCTCGGCCAGCGGGATGCGCTCGGTGCGGCCGCGGTCCTGGATCAGCAGGGCCTCGCCCTCGGGCGCGGGCGGCGCGGCGGGCGGGGCGGGGCGCACGGTGCGCTGCACCTTGGCCAGGGCCTGCTGCAGGCGTTCGAGGCGCACGGGCTTGGTGAGGTAGTCCACGGCGTCGAGCTCGAAGGCGCTCACGGCGTGCTCGGCATGCGCGGTCACGAAGACGACGGCGGGCGGCTGGGGCAGGGCGCGCAGCGCGTGGGCCAGGGCCAGGCCGTCCTGGCCGGGCATGTGGATGTCGAGCAGCACGGCGTCCACGGCGCGGCCGCTGGGTGCGGTGAGCAGCGCGAGCGCCTCGCCCGCGTGCGCGGCCTCCTGCACGGCATGGCGCTCGTGGGCCTGGCAGTCCCCGAGCAGCGTGCGCAGGCGGCTGCGGGCGAGAAGCTCGTCGTCAACGATGAGGATGTTCATAGGGGCAGTGCAATGCGGACTTGGTACAGGCCATCTTTTTCGCCCGCGCTGAATTCTCCCTGCACGTCGTGCAGCAGCGCCAGCCGCGCGCGCACGTTGGCCAGCGCCATGCCGTGGCCGCGCGTGGAGCCCTCGGCCAGCGTGTTGGCGATGCGCACGATGGCGCGCGCGCCGCGCCGCTCGGTGGTGATGCGCAGCTTGCCGCCGCGCGCGTTGGGCTCCACGCCGTGCTTGACGGCGTTCTCCACCAGCGGCTGCAGCAGCAGCGGGGGCAGGCGCGCGGCGTTGGCGCCGGGGTCGATCACCCACTGCACCTGCAGGCGCTCGCCGAAGCGCACCTGCTCGATGGCGAGGTAGCGCTGCGCGAGCTGGATCTCCTCGGCCAGCGTGGCCGATTCGCCCTGCTCGACCAGAGCGTGGCGGAACAGGTCGGACAGGTCTTCGAGCAGCGCCTCGGCCTTGGCGGGCTCGGCGCGCACCAGGGCGATGGCGCTGTTGAGTGTGTTGAACAGGAAGTGCGGGCGGATGCGCGACTGCAGCTCGGCCAGCCGCGCCGTGGTGGCCGCCGGTGTGCGCCCGCGCGCGCGCAGCACCAGCCCCGCCACGAGCAGGGCCGACAGCAGCGCGCCCGTGGCCGCGCTGGCCAGCCAGGGTGCGCTGGCTGTCACGCCGGCCAGCGCCAGCATGCCGCAGGCGTAGAGCCCCGCCACCGCGCCCAGCAGCACGCCCGCCGCGTACTGCAGCGCGGTGGACAGGCGCTGCAGCGCGGTCTTGAGGCTGCAGGCCGCGATCAGCCAGGCCAGTGTGGCGGGCAGGGCGCCGCCGGTGGCGAGCGACAGGCGCGCGAGCCAGTCCAGCGGGCCCTCGGCGCCGTAGAGGGCACCCACGGCGACCACGGCCTCGACGAACAGCACGGCGCGCAGCACCACGCCCACGTGGCAGGCGTCGAACACGAGCGCGCGCAGGGCCGGGGCGGGTGGCCCGGGCAGGGTCGATAAAATTTGCGTTTCTTGCATAGCCAAACTTCCTGGATTATTCCCTTCCCATGTCCTCCAACCAACTCGCCACCAAAGCCCAGGCCTGGTCCGCCCTGTTTTCCGAACCCATGAGCGACCTGGTCAAGCGCTACACGTCGAGCGTGTTCTTCGACAAGCGCCTGTGGCAGGCCGACATCGCGGGCAGCCTCGCGCATGCCGAGATGCTCGCGGCGCAGGGCATCATCGGCGCGCAGGACCATGCCGACATCCAGCGCGGCATGGCGCAGATTGCGCAGGAGATCGAGTCCGGCGCCTTCGAGTGGAAGCTCGACCTGGAGGACGTGCACCTGAACATCGAGGCGCGCCTCACGCAGCTCGTGGGCGACGCCGGCAAGCGCCTGCACACCGGCCGCAGCCGCAACGACCAGGTGGCCACCGACGTGCGCCTGTGGCTGCGCGGCGAGATCGACCTGATCGGCGAGCTGCTCCAGGAGCTGCAGGTGTCGCTGCTGGACGTGGCCGAGAAGAACGTGGACGTGATCCTGCCCGGCTTCACCCACCTGCAGGTGGCGCAGCCCGTGAGCTTCGGCCACCACATGCTGGCCTACGTGGAGATGTTCAAGCGCGACGCCGAGCGCATGCAGGACGTGCGCCGCCGCACCAACGTGCTGCCGCTGGGCAGCGCCGCGCTGGCGGGCACCACCTACCCGCTGGACCGCGAGCGCGTGGCGCGCACGCTGGGCATGGAGGGCGTGTGCCAGAACAGCCTGGACGCCGTGAGCGACCGCGACTTCGCCATCGAGTTCACGGCCGCCGCGAGCCTGTGCATGGTGCACGTGAGCCGCCTCTCTGAAGAGCTCATCATCTGGATGAGCCAGAACTTCGGCTTCATCAAGATCGCCGACCGCTTCACCACGGGCAGCTCGATCATGCCGCAGAAGAAGAACCCCGACGTGCCCGAACTGGCGCGCGGCAAGGCGGGCCGCGTGGTGGGCCATTTGATGGGCCTGATCACCCTGATGAAGGGCCAGCCCCTGGCCTACAACAAGGACAACCAGGAGGACAAGGAACCCCTGTTCGACACCGTGGACACGCTCAAGGACACGCTGCGCATCTTCGCTGAGATGGTGGGCGGGCAGCTCAACCCGGCCACGGGCGCGAAGGAGGGCGGCATCACTGTCAACCCGCAGGCCATGGAAGACGCGGCCAAGAAGGGCTACGCCACGGCCACCGACCTGGCCGACTACCTCGTCAAGAGGGGCCTGCCCTTCCGCGACGCGCACGAGACCGTGGCCCACGCCGTGAAGGCCGCCACCGCGCACGCCTGCGACCTGTCCGAGCTGCCGCTGGCCGTGCTGCAGGGCTTCCACGCGAGCATCGAGAAGGACGTGTACGAGGTGCTGAGCCTGCGCGGCTCGCTCAACGCCCGCAACACGCTGGGCGGCACCGCGCCCGCGCAGGTGCGCGCGCAGCTCGCGCGCCACCGCACGCGCCTGGCGGGTTGACCCTCAAAAAAAGGAGCTGCTTGCGCCTGCCACGCCTCGTTTTCGGATATTTTTCTATCTAAAAACGAGGCACAGCAGGCGCAAGCAGCTATTCCTTATGTAGCGCCTACCCTCTTCGGCGCGCGCGTCACGGCGTGACGATGTTGAACAGGGGGTCGAAGGTCTCCAGGTTCCCCAGCACGGCCCCCAGCGCCTTCGGGTTGCCCTCGACCTTGGCCTCGCCCGCCTCGACGAGCTGGGCCAGCGGCACCTTGGCCAGCAGCATCTTGAAGAAGGCCGGGCGCGTCAGCGACAGCGTGGCGTCCGGGTGTTCGAGCGTGCGGCCCCGGGTGTTGTTGAGCACCGCGTTCGACAGCTCCAGCGCGTAGGTCTCGTGGGAGTCGGTGAAGTTCACCTGCGTGCCCAGCGTCAGGCCGTCCACCTTCTGGTGGTCCAGCCGCACGGCGAGGAAGTCGAAGATCATCTCCAGCGTCATGCCGCGCACCATGTCCGGCCCCTGGGTGCTCAGCCGCACCGGCTTGACGCCCTGGCGCAGCTCCTGCGCCCCCGTGAGGTAGGCGTTGCGCCACACGCCCGACTCGGCCTGGTAGCCCATCTGCTCCAGCGTGGCGGCCTGCTGCAGGCGGGCGCCCTCGTTGCCGGGCTCGGCCATCACGGCGTGGTTGCCCAGCACGGCGGCCCAGCGGTAGTCGCCCGCGTCGAACGCGGCGCGCGCCTGCTGCAGCACGGCGTCGATGCCGCCCATCGCCTTCACGTAGCGCCGCGAGGCCTCGGCCACCGGCAGCGGGTCGAGCGTGGCCGGGTTGCCGTCGTAGTAGCCCAGGTAGAAGTTGTAGACGGCGCGCAGGTTGTGGCTGAGCGTGCCGTAGTAGCCGTGGGTGGAGAAGTCGTTCTTCAGGCCCTGGGGGAAGTAGGTGGCGTTGGCGATGTCGTCCATCTTCCTGCCCTGGTTGAGCAGGCCGACGGCCTGGTCGTGGATGAAGCGGTAGGCGTCGCGCTGGTTGGCCAGGTGCTGGTGGATGCGCGCCGCGCCCCACACCGGCCAGTGGTGGCTGCGAAAGGCCACCTCGGCCTGCGGGAAGGCGTCGATCATGCGGTTGATGTACTTGCTCCAGCCCAGCGCGTCGCGCATCTGGGCGCCGCGCAGCGTGTAGATGTTGTGCATGTTGGCCGTGACCACCTCGGACAGGCACAGCGCCTTGTGGTCGGGGAAGTAGAAGGCGAATTCCGCCGGCGCCTCCGAGCCGTTGGCCATCATGAACTGGATGCGCACGCCGTCCACCACGCGCTCCTCGCCGGTCTTGTGCACGGTGTCGGTGGGCGGGATCAGGCCCATCGAGCCCACCGAGACCGTCTTGCCCAGGCCCGAGCCCACGGCGCCGCGCTCGCCGAAGGCCAGCGGGGTGCCGAACTGGTAGTGCGCGCGCCGCGTCATGGCGTTGCCCGCCAGCACGTTCTCGGCGACGGCGTGCTCCATGAAGCCCTCGGGCGCGATGATGGGCACCTTGCCCGCGCGCACGTCGGCCTCGTCCACCACGCCGCGCACGCCGCCGAAGTGGTCCACGTGGCTGTGGGTGTAGATCACGGCGACCACGGGCTTGCGGCCCAGGTGCTCCATGGCGAAGTTCAGCGTGGTCTTGGCGACCTCGGCGGTCAGCAGCGGGTCGATCACGATCCAGCCGGTCTTGCCCTGCACCAGCGTCATGTTGGCCAGGTCGTAGCCGCGGATCTGCCAGATGCCGTCGGTTACCTTGAATAGGCCCGCCTGGTTGTTGAGCTGTTCCTGGCGCCACAGGCTGGGGTTCACGCTGTCGGGCGCCGCGCCCTGGATGAAGGCGAACTGCCCGCCGTTCCAGGCCACATCGCCCTGGGCGTTGCGGATCACGCTGCTGGGCAGCGTGGCGACCAGGCCCCGGGAGGCTTGCGCGAGATCCTGCGGGTCGGCCAGCGCATAGGCGGCGGCCACGGCGCGGTTGGCCTGGGCGGTGGTGGCCGTGGCGGCCTGCGGTTCGCGGGCCTGGGCCGGGGCCAGCGGCGGCAGCGCGGCCAGCAGGGCCAGTACGAGGGCGTGGCGGGTGTTTTTCATGGGGGTGTCTCCTGGTTGAAGGGTGCGGTGGTTCAAAGCGGGGCGCGTCCGCGGATCAGGTCCGCGGCCTTCTCGGCGATCATGATCGTCGGGGCGTTGGTGTTGCCGCCCACCAGCGTGGGCATGATGGAGGCGTCGGCCACGCGCAGGCCGCCGATGCCGTGCACGCGCAGCTGCGGGTCCACCACCGCCATCGGGTCGCTCCCGGGGCCCATGCGGCAGGTGCCCACGGGGTGGTACTGGGTGTCGGCGCGGTTGCGGATGTCCTCGGCCATGGCGGCGGGGTCGTCGATGCGGGTGGGGTACAGCATCTTGCCGCGAATGCCGTCAAAGGGGCTGGACTCCATGATGCGCTGCTGGATTTGCGCGCCGCGCAGCAGCAGCGCCAGGTCGCGCTCGTCGGACAGGAACTGCGGGTCGATGCGCGGCGCCTGGCGCGGGTCCGTGCCGTTCAGGCCCACGGTGCCGCGGCTGAAGGGGCGCAGCACATCGACGTGGCAGGAGATGCCGTGGCCCGCGTGCAGCTTGCGCGCGTGGTCGTCCACGATGGCGAGCACGAAGACCAGCTGCAGGTCCGGCACCGGCTCGCCGGGCGCGGAGCGCAGGAAGGCGCCGGCGGTGGCGAACGGGCTGGTGACCATGCCCGAGCGCTTGTTGCGCCACTCCAGCATGGCCGCCGTCATCTTGGCCGAGCCGCGCACCGATACGCCGAAGGTCTCGGTGCCGCTGGGCACGCGCCAGGTCTGCACGTAGTCGATGTGGTCCTGCAGGTTGTGCCCCACGCCCGGCAGCGCGTGGGCCACGGCGATGCCGTGGCGCCGCAGCTCCTCCTGCGGCCCGATGCCCGAGAGCATCAGCAACTGCGGCGAGCCGAAGGCGCCGCCGCACAGCACCGTCTCGCGCCGCGCGCGCACCTGCCGGGCCTGGCCGCCGTGGTGGCAGGCGATACCCGTGGCGCGGCGCCCGTCGAGCAGGACGCGCTCCGCCACGGCATGCGTGAGCACCTTCAGGTTGGGCCGCGACAGGTGGGGCGTGAGGTAGGCCTTGGCCGCGCTGCAGCGCTCGCCGCCGCGGTGCGTCACCTGGTAGAGGAAGGCGCCCTCCTGCGTGGCGCCGTTGTAGTCCGGGTTGGCGGCGATGCCGTGCATCTGCGCGGCCTGCAGGAACAGCGGGGTGACGGGGCTGTCGTGGCGCGGGTAGGTCACGTTCAGCGGGCCGCCCTGGCCGTGGTAGGCGTCGTTGAACTGCTCGTTGTGCTCGCTGCGCCGGAACAGCGGCAGCACCTCGTCGTAGGACCAGCCGGGGTTGCCCAGCGCGGCCCAGTGGTCGTAGTCCCAGCGGTTGCCGCGCACATAGAGCATGGCGTTGATGGAGCTGGAGCCGCCCAGCGTCTTGCCGCGCGGCTGGTAGCCGCGCCGGCCGTTCAGGCCCGGCTGGGGCACGGTCTCGTAGCCGTAGTTGTTGATCCGGGTGGGCAGCATGGCCACCACGCCCGCGGGGGCGTGGATCAGCACGCTCTTGTCGGGGCCGCCCGCCTCCAGCAGGCAGACGCTGGTGCCCGGGTCCTCGGACAGGCGCGCGGCCAGCGCGCAGCCCGCCGCGCCACCGCCGGAGATGACGTAGTCGAATTCAGTGGTGTCCATGGGGTGTCTCCTGAAGGGGTTGCAGCGCCGGGTCGCCCGCGCCCAGCCACAGCCGCAGCACCAGGCGCTGCACGGCGCTGCCGTAGGGCGGGTAGAACAGGCCGATGGGGAAGAAGCGGTGGCGCTGGAATACGGTGCGCGCGTGCGAGAGCTCGCGAAAGCCCTCCTCGCCGTGGTAGGTGCCCATGCCCGAGTTGCCCACGCCGCCGAAGGGCGCGTCGTGGTTCAGCACGTGCCAGCCCCAGTCGTTGACCGTCACGCCGCCCGAGTGCGTGCGCTCCAGCAGGCGCCGGCGCGCCGCCGCGTCGTGGCCGAAGGCGTACAGCGCCAGCGGGCGGGGGGCCTGGCGGATGGCCTCGATGGCGTCGTCCAGCGTGTCGTAGGCCAGCACCGGCAGGATGGGGCCGAAGATTTCCTCCTGCGCGATGCGCATGTCCGGCGTCACGCCGGTCACGATGTGCAGCGGCATCTGCCGGCCCGTGCCGCCCTCGGCGCAGGCGATGATGGTTGCGCCCTTGGCGCGCGCATCGTCCAGCAGTGCGGCCATGCGCTGGCGGTGGCGCTCGTTGACCAGCGCGGTGTAGTCGGGGTGGCCCTGCACGCGGCCGCCGTACAGGCGGGCGAACGCGGCCTGCACCTGCTGCGCGAACGCATCCACGCTGGCGCGCGGCACCAGCGCGTAGTCGGGCGAGACGCAGATCTGCCCGCAGTTGGCCGCCTTGCCGTGCGCGATGCGCGCGGCTGCGTCGGTGAGGCTGGCGCCGGGCAGCACCACGGCGGGCGACTTGCCGCCCAGCTCCAGCGTCACCGGCGTCAGGTGCTCGGCGGCGGTGCGCATCACGATGCGGCCCACGGCGGGCGAGCCGGTGAACACGATGTGGTCGAAGGGCAGCGCGGTGAAGGCGCCGGGGTCGAGCAGCTCTTCGCCCACCACGGCCACCTGGTCCTCGGCGAAGGCCTCGGCCAGCAGGCGGCGCAGGCAGGCGTTGGTGGCGGGCGTGGCCTCGGGCATCTTGACCATCACCCGGTTGCCCGCGGCCAGCGCGGCGGCCAGCGGCCCGAGCGCCAGGTAGATGGGGAAGTTCCAGGGGACGATCACGCCCACCACGCCCTTGGGCTGGTAGGTCACGCGCAGGCGGTTGGTCAGGAACAGCAGCTCGGTCGCGCGCCGGCGTGGCTTCATCCAGCGCGCGAGGTGCCGCAGGGCGTGGTTGATCTCCAGCGTGGAGCCCAGGATGTCGAGCATCTTCGATTCGGCCGGCGAGCGGTGGCCGAAGTCCCGGCGCATCGCATCGGCCAGCAGGTCCTGGTGGCGCAGCAGCGCGCGCTTGAGCCGGCGCAGGTCGTCCCGCCGCTGCGCGGCCGAAGGGCAGGGCGCTTGGGCGAAGGCGTGGCGCTGGCGCTCGAACAGGGCGGCGTGGCGCGGCAGCGTGGCCTCTGGGGCGGCAAGGCGGTCGTTCATGCGTGTCTCCCGGCGTGGTCGTGTGGTCTGCCGGGAGTGTCCGCACCGCGCCCGCCCCGGGCGAGGGCCAAAGGCGCCACGCCGGGGGGCGAACGCGCCAAACGCGCGCGCTTTCGGGGTTTACCAGGAGGCCCGCGGGCGGCGCTGGGGCTGGGGGCACAATGCGCAGCTCAAGATGGATGCAACAAGGTTCACGATGACAGGTTCCGGCGCGCCTTCCCCGGCCATCCAGGGCCGCGGGCTGGAGAGTGCCGCCCACAGCATGCTCGGCCTGGGCGCCCTGGTCGATGAGATGGCTGGGCAGGGCATCGCCGCCGCCGCGCTGCTGCAGGGCACGGGCCTGGTGCCGCAGCAGCTGGCCGACCCCAAGGCCCTGATGTCCACCGCGCAGAAGATCACGGTGCTGCGCAACGTCAAGCGCCTGTCCACGGTGCCCGACGTGGGCCTGCGCGCGGGCTGCCGCCAGCGCCTGAGCGACTTCGGCGTCTACGGCTACGCGCTGGCCAGCAGCGCCACCTTCGGCGATGCGGTGCTCCTGGGCGTGCGCCACATCAAGCTGGCCGGGCCGGTGCTGGAAAAGCGCTTTCGCGTCGAGGGCGGCACCGCCATCTTCGAGGGCTGCGACGTGCTGCAGCTCGGCGACATCCTGCCGCTGTCCACCGAGTTCTGGTTCAGCTCCATCCTGAAGCTGGGCCAGTCGGTGCTGGAGGCGCCGCTGCGCAACGGCCTGCTGCGCCTGCCCTATCCGCGCCCGGCCCATGCGCCGGCCTACGAGCGCCTGTTCGGCTGCCCCGTCGAGTTCGACACCGGGGTGATGGAATGGCACTTCGACGCCGCCGTGCTGCGCCAGCCCCTGCCCAACGCCAACCCGATCACGGCGGACCTGTGCGCGCAGTTCTGCGAGCGCATGCTGCAGAGCCTGCCCGAGGAAGACGGCCTGGCGCGCCGCATCCGCACGGCCTGCCTGAACAGCAAGGGGCGCTTTCCCAGCGCCGACGAGATGGCCCAGCGCCTGGGCCTGTCGCTGCGCACGCTGCAGCGCCGGCTGGCCGACGACGGCAAGAGCTACCAGGCCCTCATCGACGAGGTGCGCGCCTCGCTGGCGCTGGAGTTCCTGGAGCGCACCGCGCTGCCGGTGGCGGAGATCGCGGCCCGCACCGGGTTTTCCGAGGTGGCGAGCTTTCGCAAGGCCTTTCGCAAATGGACGGGCAACGCGCCCAGCCACTACCGGGAGCGCGCCGGCGGCGGCGGCCTCCCATCCACTGCCAGGAGTTCCTGATGTCCCTCAAGCGCCGCCATTGGCTGATCGGCTCCGCCGCCATCGCCACGCTGCCCGCCTGGCCCCGCGAGGCCGCCCCCCTGCGCATCCTGGTGGGCTTTCCGCCCGGCGGCGGCACGGACGCCATCGCCCGCCTGCTGGCCGAGCGGCTCAAGGACCTGCTGGGTGTGCCCGTGGTGGTGGACAACCGCCCTGGCGCGGGCGGCCAGATCGCCGCACAGGTGCTCAAGAGCGCGCCGGCCGACGGCAGCACCGTCTTTCTCACGCACGACCACACCATCTCCATCCTGCCGCAGGTGGTCCGCAACCCGGGGTTCGACCCGGGGCGCGACTTCGTGCCCGCGGGCGGCATCGCCACCTTCGTCAACGCGCTGGCCCTCTCGCCCGGAACCCCGGCGCAGGGCTTCACGGGCTACGTGGACTGGCTGCGGCGCGAGCGGGGCGGCAAGAGCGCCGTGGGCATCCCCGCGCCCGCGTCCACGCCCGAGTTCCTCGTCAAGCTGCTGGGCCAGCGCTACCAGCTCGACCTGGTGGCCGCCCCCTACCGGGGCGCTGCGCCGCTCATGGCCGACATGATGGGCAACCAGATCCCGGCGGGCATCGGCTCGGTGCAGGACTTCATCGAGAACCACCGCGCGGGCAAGCTGCGCGTGGCGGCCGTGCTCGGCGGCAAGCGCCAGGCCGCGCTGCCGGACGTGCCCACCTTCGCCGAGCTGGGCCTGCCCGGCTTCGAGGACCTGCCGTACTACGGCTTCTACGCGCCCCGGGGCACGCCGCAACAGGCCATCGACGCCTTCGCCGCCGCTGTGGCCCAGGCGGTGGCCCAGCCCGGGCTGCACGCCCAGCTCACCGCCATGGGCCTGACCGTGGGCTACATGGCGCCCGCGCAGCTGCACGCCCGCGAGCAGGCCTATACGGCGGTGTGGCGCAAGATCATCCAGGCCAGCGGGTTCCAGCCGCAGTAGGCCGTCCGCAGGCCATTCGTAAACGCTTGCAACGGCGCGGGGCCGCACAAGAGGATTTGCTACGCTCGCCGGTTCAACGGAGGCGAGGCGTGCACAAAATCTTCCAACCATTCCCCTGGATCCTCGGCGCCGGTCTGTGGCTGGCCGCTGGCGCCGCGCAGGCGCTCACCATCACCAGCTTCTCGCCGCAGGGCGAGGTGGCGCGCGTGCGCCAGGCGGTGGCCAAGTTCGATGGCGCGGCCGTCAACTTCGGCGACCCCAAGGCGCCCGCGCCGCTGGCCGTGGGCTGCGACGATGCGCAGGCCAGCCAGGGCCAGGGCCGCTGGACCAGCGAGCGCGAGTGGGTGTTCGACTTCAAGGCCGACCTGCCCCCGGGCGTGCGCTGCACGGCGCGCGTGGTTCCGGGGTTCAAATCGGCCTCTGGCGCCCTGCTGGCGGGCGCGAGCAGCTATCAATTCAATACCGGCGGGCCGTTCGTGCAGAGCATCCGCCCGGGCACCTACCAGGACATCGACGAAGAGCAGTTCTTCGTACTGCAGTTCAACGGCCCGGCCACCACGGCCAGCGTGCAGGCCAACGTGTGGTGCGCCGCCGAGGGCGTGGGCGAGCGCGTGCCCGTGCGCCTGATCGAGGGCGCGCAGCGCACCGAGCTGCTCAAGGCCCAGGGCCTGGACAGGCGCGCGGCCGCCGCGCCGCTGCAGTTCGCCACGCTCGCGTGCAACCGGCGCCTGACCTCGGGCTCGCGCATGCAGCTCGTCTACGGCAAGGGCGTGGCCACGCCCAGCGGCGTGGCCAACGCGGTGGAAAAGCGCTACGCCTACAAGGTGCGCGAGCCGTTCGCGGCCGAGTTCTCGTGCGAGCGCGAGAACGCCCAGGCCGCGTGCCTGCCCATCCGCCCGCTGCGCCTGTTGTTCAACGCGCCCGTGCCGCGCAAGCTGGCCGAGGGCATCCGCCTGCAGTCGGGGCAGGAGACCATCAAGCCGCAGGTCGACGGCGACGCCGGCGGCGACAGCGTGGTCACCCGCCTGGAGTTCGCCGCGCCGCTGGCGGCGCGCACGCGCTTCCAGCTCACGCTGCCCAAGGACTTCAAGGACGCCTCGGGCCGCGCGCTGCGCAACGCGGACAGCTTTCCGCTGGCCGTGGCCACGGGCGATTTGCCGCCGCTGGCCAAGTTCGCGGCGGCGCCGTTCGGCATCGTCGAGCGCTTCGCCGAAGGCCCGCCGGCCGACAACCCGCCCGCGCTGCTGCCCGTGACGCTGCGCAACGTCGAGGCCGCGCTGCGGGTGCAGGGCCTGCAGCCCGGCGGGCAGGTGAGCACGCTGCAGCCGCGCACCGACGCCGAGATCATCGCGTGGTTCCGCAAGGTGCAGCGCTACGACGCCTACACCGTGAGCCGCAAGCAGGCCCAGCGCGACGTGAAGGGCCCGCTGCCCGCCGCGCTCCGGGGCGAGGAGGGCGACAACCCCGATGCCGTGCAGACGCGCATGGTCTCGCTGCTCGCGGGCCAGAGCGGGGTGAAGACCCTGGCGCTGCCCCAGCCCGCCAAGGGGGACCCGCGCCCGTTCGAGGTGGTGGGCATTCCGCTGCCCGCGGGCTTTCACGTGGTGGAGATCGCCTCGCAGCGCCTGGGCGCCTCGCTGCTCGACGAGCGCCACGGCGCGGGCCGCACGATGATCGTGCGCACCTCGGCCCTGGTGACCAACCTGGGCGTGCACTTCAAGCTCGGGCGCGAGAACGCGGCGGCCTGGGTGACTTCGCTCGACAAGGGCAAGCCCGTGGAAGGGGCGGTGGTACGCGTGTCCGACTGCGCGGGCAAGGAGCTGGCCCAGGCCACGACGGACGCGCAGGGCCTGGCCCGCTTCGAGGGCCTGTCGCCCGAGCCGCCGCGCTGCGGCGGCGAGGACGGCGGCGACGCCTACTTCGTGAGCGCGCGCGCCGTCTCCGAGGGCGTGCAGGACATGGCCTTCACCTGGAGCGACTGGCAGCGCGGCATCGAGCCCTGGCGCTTCAACGTGCCCACGAGCAGCGAGCCGCGCCCCGACGAGATCGCCCACACCATCTTCGACCGCACGCTGCTGCGCGCGGGCGAGACGGTGTCGATGAAGCACGTGCTGCGCAGCCAGAACCGCAAGGGTTTCGCGCTGCCCGAGAGCAGCCCCGACACGCTGGTCATCACCCACGTGGGCAGCGGCCAGCAGTTCACGCAGCCGCTCGCGTGGCGCGACACGGCCACGGGCGGGCGCAGCGCCGAGAGCCAGTTCCAGATCCCGCCCGCGGCCAAGCTCGGCGTGTACGCGGTGGAGCTGCGCTCGGCCAGCGGCGCCAGCTTCGACTCGGGGTCGTTCCGCGTCGAGGAATTCCGCCTGCCGGTGCTCGAAGGCCGCGTGGCGCCCGCCGACAAGAAGCCGCTGGTGCGCGCGCGCACCGTGCCCACCGACGTGCAGGTCAACTACGTCTCGGGCGGCGGCGCGGCCAACCTCAGCGTGCGCGTATCGGCGCTGGTGCGCGGCAAGTCCTTGCAGTACCCGGACTACGACGCCTTCAGCTTCAACCCGCCGCGCAAGCGCGACGGCTCCTCCAACGCGAGCAGCGACGACGAGGAGGCCACGGCCAGCCAGGACAGCCGCGTGATTGCCGACAAGCTGCCCGTCACGCTCGACCGCAACGGCGCGGGCAAGGTCACGGTGCAGAACGTGCCCGCCGCGCGCGCGCCGCAGGAACTGCTGCTCGAAGCCACCTACGCCGACCCCAACGGCGAGGTACAGACCCTGCGCAGCACGCAGACGCTGTGGCCCGCTGCCGTGGTCGCGGGCATCAAGACCGATGGCTGGGTCTCGGCCGCGCAGAAGGTGCGCTTCCAGGCCCTGGCCCTGGGGCTGGACGGCAAGGCGCTGGCCGGCGTGCCCGTGTCCGTGCAGGCCGTGGCGCGCACTACCACCACCACGCGCAAGCGCATGGTGGGCGGCTTCTACAGCTACGACAACAAGACCGAAACCCACGACCTGGGCACCGTCTGCACCGGCAAAAGCGACAGCCGCGGCCTGGTGCTGTGCGAGACCCAGCTCAAGGAGGCGGGCGAGGTCGAACTCGTCGCCACCGCGCGCGACAAGGACGGCAACGAAGCGCAGGCGGCCTCGTCCGTCTGGGTCACGCGCCAGGGCGAGCTGTGGTTCGGCGGCGAGGACCACGACCGCATCGACCTGCTGCCCGAGAAGAAGAGCTACCAGCCCGGCGAGACGGCCAAGTTCCAGGTGCGCATGCCGTTCCGCTTCGCCACCGCCCTGGTGGCCGTGGAGCGCGAGGGCATCATCGACATGCGCGTGGTGCAGCTCAACGGGCAGGACCCCACGGTGGAGCTGAAGATCGAGGAGGGCTGGGGCCCCAACGTCTACGTGAGCGTGCTCGCGCTGCGCGGCCGCCTGCGCGAGGTGCCGTGGTACAGCTTCTTCACCTGGGGCTACAAGGCCCCGCGCGAGTGGTGGACGGCCTTCTGGTACGAGGGCAAGGAATACGTGGCGCCCACGGCGCTGGTGGACCTGTCCAAGCCCGCCTACCGCCTGGGCCTGGCCGAGATCCGCGTGGGCACCAAGGCGCACCAGATCGACGTGCAGGTGGCCGCCGACAAGGAGAGCTACCCCGTGCGCGGCAAGGCGCAGGTGACCATCACCGCCAGGCTGCCCAATGGCAAGCCCGCCGCCGGGGCCGAGGTGGCGCTGGCCGCCGTGGACCAGGCGCTGCTGGAGCTGATGCCCAACCAGAGCTGGAACCTGCTCGACGCCATGCTGCAGCGCCGCGCCTGGGGCGTGCAGACGGCCACCGCGCAGATGGAAATCATCGGCCGGCGCCACTACGGCAAGAAGGCCGTGCCCGCGGGCGGCGGCGGCGGCCACGCACAGACGCGCGAGCTGCTCGACACGCTGCTCTTGTGGAAGCCCGCCATCCCGCTCGACGCCAACGGCCAGGCCAAGGTAACGGTGCCGCTCAACGATGCGCTGACCACGTTCAAGATCGTGGCCGTGGCCGATGCGTCCACGGGCCTGTTCGGCACCGGCAGCGCGAGCATCCGCGCCACGCAGGACCTGCAGATCATCAGCGGCCTGCCGCCGCTCGTGCGCGAGGACGACCAGTTCCGCGCCCAGCTCACGCTGCGCAACACCACCAAGGCGGCCATGAAGGTCGAGGTGGCGCCGCGCGCCACGCTGCTCACGCTCGACAAGCAGACTGTGGACATCCCCGCGGGCGAATCGCGCGAGGTGGCGTGGACGGTAACGGCCCCGGCACAGCTTGCGCAGACGCGCGCCGAGGCCATCGTGTGGGAGATCGAGGCGCGCGATACCGTGGGCGGCGCGAAGGACGCGCTCAAGGCCACGCAGCGCATCATCCCCGCCGTGCCGCTCACGGTGCAGCAGGCCACGCTGGTGCAGGTCGATGGCAGCTTCAACCTCGACGTGAACCCGCCCGCCGACGCATTGCCGGGCCGGGGCGGCCTCCGGCTGGCCCTGCAGCCCAAGCTGGCCGAGGGCCTGCCCGGCGTGCGCGACTGGTTCGCCAACTACCCCTTCGCCTGCCTGGAGCAAAAGACCAGCAAGGCCGTGGGCCTGCGCGATGGCAAGCTCTGGCAGACCGTGGTGGCGCAACTGCCCACCTACCTCGACAGCGACGGCCTGGCCAGCTACTTCCCGCCGCGCGACGGCAGCGCGAACCACGGCAGCGACACGCTCACCGCCTACCTGCTGGCCGCCACGCACGAGGCCGCGGGGCTCGACCCCGCCTTCGCGCTGCCCGACGAGGCGCGCGCGCCCATGGAGCGCGGCCTGATCGCGTTCGTGGAAGGGCGCATCCAGCGCAACTTCTGGAGCCCGCGCAAGGACCTCGACATGCGCAAGCTCGCCGCCATCGAGGCGCTCTCGCGCTACGGCAAGGCCACGGGGCGCATGGTGTCCAGCATCACCATCGCGCCCAACCAGTGGCCCACGCACAGCGTGATCGACTGGCTCAACATCCTGAAGCGCGTGAGCGACGTGCCCCAGCGCGAGCAGCGCCTGGCCGAGGCCACGCAGGTCCTCAAGGCCCGCCTGTCCTACCAGGGCACCAAGCTGATCTTCAGCACCGAGCAGGACGACTACTGGTGGTGGCTCATGCAGAACGGCGACGTGAACACCGCGCGCCTCATGCTCGCCGTGATGGACGACCCGGCCTGGAAGGACGACATGGGGCGCCTGGCCAACGGCTTCATCAGCCGCCAGCAGGGCGGGGCCTGGCACACCACCACGGCCAACCTGTGGGGCGGGCTGGCGCTGCAGAAGTTCAGCGCCAAGTTCGAGGCCACGCCCGTCGCGGGCACCACCCGCGCCAGCATGGGCGGCAACGCGGCCAGCGTCGATTGGGCCAAGGTGGAGCGCGTGAAGGCCAGCGACGCCACGGGCGCCATGCACCAGGCCGCCTGGTTCGGCGCGCCCGCCGCGCCGGGCAACCTGCGCAACAACACCATGTTCCTGCCCTGGGGCAAGGCGGGCGGCAAGGAGAGCCTGGCCGTCGCGCACCAGGGCCCGGGCAAGCCTTGGCTCACGCTGCAATCGGTGGCGGCCATCGCGCTCAAGGCGCCGTTCAGCGCGGGCTACAGCATCCGCAAGACCATCACCCCCGTGGAGCAGGCGAAGAAGGGCCAGTACACGCGCGGCGACGTGCTGCGCGTGACGCTGGAGGTCACCAGCACCACCGACATGACCTGGGTGGCCATCACCGACCCCGTGCCCGGCGGCGCCACCATCCTCGGCAGCGGCCTGGGCCGCGACTCCGAGATCGCCACCCAGGGCGAAAAGCGCGAGGGCCCCGGCTGGCCCGCGTTCGAGGAGCGCAGCTTCGAGGCCTTCCGCAGCTACTACGAGTACCTGCCCAAGGGCACGGTGAAGATGGAGTACACGGTGCGCCTGAACAACGCAGGCGACTTCGCGCTGCCGCCCAGCCGCGTGGAGGCGCTCTACGCGCCCGAGATGTTCGGCGAGGCGCCGAACGCGCGGGTGAAGGTGGAGCAGCGCTGACGGGTAAGGCGCGGGTAAGCGGGGATGCCTAGAGTGAAACGGTGCACGCGGCATGGTGGCCGCGTGCCGTTCACTTCCCCGAAACACCCATCGAACCCAGGAGGGCGCAAGCCAGATGACGGCCAGCGGTTTCTCTACGATCGCTCCTGATGGAAGCCCTGTGGTTTGGCAGCCACCTTCGGTGTGGAGAAGGCGTTCCGTCGCGCCCGTGCTGTCCCCGGTCAGGATCGACCATTACACCGCTCGCGATGTGGAACTCCTCGACATGGAGACGACCGGGGTGATTTTCTCCATGTGCCTGACGGCGCAGCCCCAGGCGGAGCTCCGAACGGATGGCCGTGGATGGGCCACGGTACGCATACGCACGCCGCTGGCCTATGTGGTACCGGGGTTTTCTTTTTCCGCCCGGTGGTTCATGCCGCTCGAATGGGTCAATGTTCACTTCGATCCGTCGTGGGTGGCCCAATCGGGCCTGCAAACGAAGAGGCAATCTTTTCCCCAGTGCGACTTGAGCGACGATCTGCTCACGCAGGCCGTCCGGGCCATCCACGAAGATGCGCGCGCGGGCATGCCGCTGGGGCCCATGTACGCGGAAACGCTGGGGGCGGCGGCCCTGCGGCGCATGGCGTACCTGGAGTCGCGCCCGCAGGCGAAAGAGTACGCACACGCGGCCATGATGCGAAAGGCCGTGGAGTACATCCAGGAGCACTTCCGGGATGAATTGACGCTCCTGGCGGTCGCCAGGGCGGTGGACTACCCGGGCGACCTGTATGCGTTCATCCGGAGCTTCAAGAAGGCCCACGGGCTGACGCCCCACCAGTACATCGTCGAGCGCCGCCTGCAGGCGGCGCGCAGCCTGATCGCCAGCGGGCAGTGCGGCGTCACGGAGGCCGCGTTCGCCTGCGGCTTCTCGACGGCCAGCCATTTCTCGGCGACGTTCCGCAAGCGGTGGGGCATCTCCCCCTCGGAGCTCAAGCCGGGCCCCGCGGACCTCATGCGAGGGGAAGCGAGAGAATCCACAGCCCGCTGACCGTCAGCACGATCGTCAGCACCAGCAGCGGCAACTGGCTGATGGCCGCGGTACCGGCGAGGTGGCGGCTGCGGGCGGCAATGGCGTGGGTGGCGTACACGCTCAGCAGGTGCCCCGCGAGGATCAGGAACACCTGGGCGTGCCAGATGGCCCCCACGTTGACCAGCGGCTGCGCGGCCGCGTCCTGGACGGGCGGCACCGGAAACAGCGCCCAGCCAAGCCCGAGCGGATCGGAGGCGAGCGCGATGGTCTTGCGCCCCTGGTCCAGGAACAGCGTGAAGTAGTGGGCCACGTTGTAGAAGAACGCAATGGGCAGGAGCGCGAAGCAGAATTGCAGCGAGAAACGCTTTCCACCGAACGGCGACCGGGAGGCTGCCGCTTCGAGCGCGCAAAAAAACCGGAACAGGCCGTAGTACGCGGCGCCCATGGCCGCAAAGGCCAGCCATTGCCAGGCCAGGAGGACTTGACCCGACAGCGCGTAGCCCTTGCCCAGCGCGGGAAACAGGCTGGCAACGTGCGGGTAGACGCCGCGCCAGAAAAACTGGTTCCAGGCCGCCGTGTCGCGCAGGCCGTCGTAGGCGGTCGATGCCACCATGAACGCAAGGAAGGCAACCACGCTGGTATGCGAAGGCCGGCTGCGCGCCAGGCCGGCAATGGGGTTGCGCAGCCCCACAATGACCTGGCCGCCCGGCGAAAGCCGCCAGTGGAATGGCGAGAGCCGGGCGCACAACCCGCACAGCATGCCGAACGCATCGCAGTGGCGCAGCCACCGCTTGGGCCCGAAGCAGAATGCGCCCGCGATGGCGTACACGGTGTACCCGATCAGGAACAGGCCGACGTCCCTGGGCCTGCCGGCCCCGAACAACTCCAGCGCGATGAGCGCGGCGTACACGCACAGCGCGGGGTAGGCGGCGAGGCGCCGGGGATACCGGTACCGCCCCGTTTCAAGGCCAGGAAAGTACCGCGCGGCGATTCGCAACACCCCGGCGAAGGGGTTGGTGAAGGCGTAGATGCCGCCAACGGCCGCGCTGGCGTACATGGAGCCCAGGTAGAACCAGATCCAGAACCCCGGCATGCCGAGGTTGAGAAACGGGTTGGGGGTCCCCGCGAGGCCCGCGACGATCAGCAGGGCCAGGAACGCCATGCCCGCGATCTGCCCCGCATGCAGCAGCCAGGCTGGGATGCGCAGGCCTTTCCCGCACAGACCCGGGTGCGGCGCCGCGCGGGGTGCCCCGTGGCCCGGCGCGAAGGCCAGGACCATGAAGGAGATGATCAGCGCGCCCGTGGCGGCATACGCATACAGCCACAGCGGCACCGGAAGGTAGTACGGCACGCTCCAGGCGTGCGCATCGGCCAGCGCCGGCATGCATGCCGCCGCCCCCGCGAGCCAGAGCCCCGGCCGGGGCCGCGCGCTGCGTGCGCCCTGTGCGGTGTTGCCAGCCATTGCAGCGCCCTCCCGTTCAGTAGTCCGCGGAGGAAACCAGCCCGGTGATCTTCCAGCCGGCCCCTTTTTCCTTCCCGGCGATCACGCCCAGGGTGTCGTAGGGCGCGTCGATTAGCTTGAGGAGCGCGATGGCGCGCGGGCTTCCGTCGTCCGCATCGGGCAGCGGAAAAACCAGGAACGGCAGGATGGGGGAGGGCTTGTGGCCGGCCCGGATGGTGGGCAGCACGGCATCGTTGAGCGACCTGAACACCTCGAACGCGGCGCGGTCGCGGTGCAGCGGCGACGGGCGCCCCGCCTGGGGCGGCTGGCCTTCCAGGGCAAGGTAGGTGCCGTGGTCGCGCAGCCGCCATCCCATGAGCTGCTCCACCAGCGCGGCGTCGGGCTTGCGCTTCGGCCCGGCTGCAAGCGCCGGGAGCCAGCGCTGTTCCACGGGCGACGTGGTGACCCAGTCGGTGAGAAAGCCCGTGTAGAAGCCGACGAGGTCCGCCTCCACGCCGGCCTGCGCCGTGGGCGGTTGGGGGGTGGGAATGTCGCGCCGGCCCCTCCAGCGGGCGGCTTTCCACGCGGGGCCGTCCGGCAGGCTGGTGCCGTCGAGGAATGCCGTGTCCGCGATGCCGTTCGCCGCGAACCAGTCCGACTTGGCGCTCTTCGTGCGCGCGCCGCTGAAGCCGGGGAGCGCCTGCCGCACCTGCGCCCAGGGGGCCGCTGGCCGGGGCGATCCGTGGATCTTCGGGTAGCGCAGCATCTGTAGGTAGGTGGCTTGCGCCATCTCCTCCACATCGACGGGCCAGCGCCAGGTCAGGTTGGCGGCATGGCTCGATGGCGTGCCCCGGTCGAGCGGCGCCGCCATCGCCAGGCGGGGCTCGCATTCGATGCCGTGGCGGCTCCAGTCCGGCACCGAGGGCACGCCCCGGTGCGCCCACGAATCCTGCAGCGAATGGAGCGACCGCCCGAACTCGCCGAGCATGAACGCCGCCTTGCCGCCTTCGGCGCGCCGCAGCGCCGCGCCCACCAGGGACAGGGCGGGCGCGCCGCCCGGAACGACGGGCCGGCCTTGCGCGTCCGCCGGCACCTTGTCCTCGCTCGGGTAGTGCCGGGCCTGGGCGTCGAGGGCGTCCGGGACGAAGCGCGCCAGGCACGCGAACTGCAGGGGGGAGGCCATGTATTCGACCGACCCCGCGTCCAGGCGCTGGTTGGCGAGCGCGATGGCCTCGGCTTCGCCCGGCGCGAACCCGGCCTGCCTCGCGAGCCAGAGCGTGAGCCCGAAGTGCACGTCGGCTTCAAAGCCCGCGCACGCCAGCGGCGCGGCGAGCGCGGCCAGGAGCGCCAGCGTGGCAAGGCGGGGGCGTCGCTGCATGCGGCTTGTGCGCTTCAATTGCCGATCTCCGTCGCCTTCGTGCTTTCGGGGAACGGCCAGGTGCCATTCTCGAACGCCAGGACGAGCAGGCCGTTGTCCTGGCAGGCCGTGGTCAGCAGGCGCCGGTCGAAGTCGAAATCGAGGCGGGCTGCGCACCAGTCCGGGCTGCCCGCGCGGTGCTGGCCGAACATGAGGTGCCCCGAACCGGCGCCCGGCGTCTGCACGGAGGCCGGGTTGTAGTACGCGATTTCCTTGGGTTTGGACGGGTCGCGGATGTCGAACACGCGCACGCCGGAGTTGAAGTAGCTGCACGCGAGCGCGGTGGCGTTCTCACGGTTGTCCACGCTGCAGTAGTGGCTGCCGTAGGTGAACGTGGTAAGGCCCAGGATGTCGGGAATGACCTTGTCGCAGTTCTCGGCCGCGTGGGTCTCCAGCCGCAGCTCGGAGACGAGCCGGGGCGCGGCTTCGCTCGCCATGTCATAGATGTGCCCCATCGGGAACGGTGCCATGCCGGCATTGCAGGCGGCCTTCACGCCCGCGGCGCTGGGGTCCTGGAGGCCGCCCGATCCGCCCTCGTCCACTTCGAGCAGATAGGGCTTCCCGGCCACGGAGAACGGAATCGTATGCTGCGCCACGCTGCCGTTGCGCACCTGCACCGTTGCGATGCGGCGCATCTGCGCATTGGGCAGCCGGCGCTGCACCTCGCTGGTATCGACGACGAAGAACCCGTTGTCTCCGCTCGCTTTCGGATTGTCCAGGGGCGGTGGAACGCTGCCGTAGGCGGCTCCCATGTTTCCGGAACTGACGAAATACGCGCGGGTTCCATCCCGGCTCACCGACAACCCATGCGGAAACGATCCCATGCCCAGATCCGCCATGCTGATGGAGGAGATCAGCTTGGGCTGCGTCGGTATCGTCAGATCGACTGCGTAGTAGGACAGGGAGAGGGCTCCGCCAATGTAGTACGTGAAACCATCCGGGGAGAAGCCGCCCTCGTGGCCGACGGGCGCCGTCTTCGGGACGATGCCGCCGTCCGTCCCCGTGCCGATGGGCACGCTGGCCAGCAACTGCGGCTGGGTGCAGTCCGAAGAAATGTCGTACAGGTCAATCTCGGGGCCGCCGCCACCGCCAAGCCCGTTGTCCGCAGCGAGGAGCCCGCGCGCGGCGTTGACCCGCAGCGACTCCCAGGGGTCGATCATCGCCGTGGATGTCAGCGAGCTGACCCGCACGGGCTGCGCCGGGTTGGTAATGTTGATCACTGGCACGCCCGGGTTCACGCGCGGCGGAGCTTCGGGGTTGTTGAACAACGCATTGGCGCCCATCGTTGCGTGGTAGAAGCAGGTCTGCCCCTTCTTGTCGGTGTAGGTCGCGGCGGACCACGAGGCGCCTTCGCCCTGCAACTGGCTGACGAGCTTCAGGTTGCAGTTGAAGCCGCCAAAGCCGGCTTGGCGCAGCGCCGCGGGCACCTGGCCTTGCAGCGCGGTCTCGGGCTTGTCGCCCTGGCTGCAACTGTGAACCCGGGGGACGACGTAATCCGCCACCGGTACGTCGGGAGGGTTGGCCGCCGTGCTGCCCGATCCGCCGCCGCAGCCGGCGAGTGTGAGCGCGCTGAGCGATGCCGCTAGCGCCAAGGCCTTGTAACTTCGCATGGAATGTCTCCTGGGGTTGGGTTGTCGTTGTGGGAGTGGGTGGCTTCCGCGATGCCGGGAGGGCCCTGTCATCGCGGATAGATCTCGATCGTGGCGACCTCGATCTGGTCGTCCGCCTGGCTGTGGAAATGCAGGGAAAAGCGCCCGGTGATGCCCACCGGCAGAAGGTCCAGCGACTGCGCGCTGCCGCCCGCGCAGGCCGCGAACGCGCCCGGTATCTCGTGCACCATCAGGACGCCCGGCTCCTGCGAATGCACGCTGATGTGCGCGGGCAGGCCTTCGCGGATGGCGATCACGGGCCTTTCCCAGGGCGCCTGGGCCCGGTCCACGCGGACCGTGAAGTGCTGCTGGTCTGGAGGCTGCGATGCGCCCCAGGCAAGATGCCTCGCAACGCCGTAGGTAAGCGCCAGCGCCGAAGCGGCCGCGGCCAAGGCGGCGTACCCACGGCGCGGCCGTGGCGTGCTCTGTGCTGTGCTGGTGCCTCGTTCCATGGGGTTTCCGTGCTGTTCTGCCTGCCTGCCGACAGGGCGGGCACTGACGCAACGGATGCTAGGGATGGGGCCTGCGCGGCGATACCCGCTTATTGCGGACTGTCGGAAAATTGCGTACCGACTAACCCGAGTAGCCGGGTGCCGCGTGGCGCTACATTGGAGCGTTCCACACCCCGTGCCACGCCATGCCCGCTCCCCTGCACATCGGAATCGTCGCCTGCTCGGCCGAAGGCGCCGCGCTTTGCTACCGCACCATCTGCGCCGAGGGGGGCGCGCTGCTTGGCGCGCATGCGCATCCCGAGGTGTCGCTGCATTCGGCGTCCCTGGCCGACTACGTGGCGTGCCTGGACCGTGGCGACCTCGACGGCGTGGCCGGGCTCATGCTGGCGTCGGCCCGCAAGCTCGCGCGCGCGGGGGCGGACTTCCTGGTCTGCCCCGACAACACCATCCACCAGGCGTTCGCCCAGGTCGCGGCTGCTTCGCCCTTGCCCTGGCTGCACATCGCCGAGGTGGTGGCCGGGGAGGCCGCGGCGCGCGGCTACCGGCGCCTCGGGCTCATGGGCACGCGCTGGCTGGTGGCGAGCGACGTGTACCCGCAGACGCTGCGCTCGCGCGGGCTGGAGTGCGTGAAGCCCGCCGATGGGGAGCGCGACGAGATCGGCCGCCGGATCATGGACGAGCTGGTCCGGGGCGTCTTCCGGCCGGAGACGGTGGCCTACTTCCAGCAGGTGATCGCGGGGCTCCGGCAGCGCGGCTGCGACGCCGTGGTGCTGGGCTGCACCGAGATCCCGCTGATCATCCACGACGGCAATTCCGCGCTGCCCACGCTCGACTCCACGCGGCTGCTGGCACGCGCCGCGCTGCGCACCGCCGTCGAGGGCCTGCGCCCGCCCCCGGGAAAACCGTAACACCACCGTCATGGGCTGCCTCTAAACTGCCTCGATGTCACTGATCGAGCTGGACGCGGTCGCCAAGTCCTGGGGCGAAACCACGGCGCTGCAGTCCATGAACCTGCGCATTGAGCCAGGTTCCTTCTGCGTGCTGCTGGGCCCCTCGGGCTGCGGCAAATCGACCACGCTGCGCATCATCGCGGGGCTGGAGACGGCCACGTCGGGCCGCGTGCTGATCGACGGGCAGGATGTCACGCACCGCCCGCCCGCGCAGCGCGGCATCGCCATGGTGTTCCAGAACTACGCGCTGTTCCCGCACCTGACGGTGGGCGAGAACATCGGCTTCGGCCTCTCGGTGCGCAAGGTGCCCAAGGCCGAGGCGGCGGCGCGCGTGGCCCAGGCAGCCGAGCTGCTGGGCCTGGCGCACCTGCTGGAGCGGCGGCCCGCGCAGCTTTCGGGCGGGCAGCAGCAGCGCGTGGCGCTGGGCCGTGCGCTGGTGGCACAGGCGCGCGTGTGCCTGATGGACGAGCCGCTCTCGAACCTCGACGCGCAACTGCGCCAGGAGATGCGCACCGAGCTGCGCGAGCTGCAGCAGCGCCTGGGCCTCACCGTGGTCTACGTGACGCATGACCAGACCGAGGCCATGAGCATGGCCGACCAGGTGGTGCTGCTGCACAAGGGCCGCGTGGAGCAGTGCGCGCTGCCGCGCGCCGTCTATGCCGCGCCCGCCACCACCTTCGCGGCGCGCTTTATCGGCACGCCGCCCATGAACCTGCTGCGGCTCGACGCGGGCCGCATCGCGGGCACGGCCATCGACGCGGGCCCGGCGCACGCGCACTGGCTGGGCCTGCGGCCCGAGGCGGTGGAACTGGCCGAAACGGGTGTGCCCGCCACCGTGCAGAGCCAGGAATACCTGGGCGCCGACGCGGTGCTGCGCTGCGCCGTGGGCAGCGAAACCCTCACCGTGCGCGCGCCGGGCCGGCAGCAGGCCACGCACGGCCAGCCCGTGCAACTGCGCTGGCAGGCGCGAGACCAGCATTTCTTCGACGCCGGCGGCCAACGCATCGCGGCCTGATTTCCAAAGGAGTTTTTTCCCATGTTCTCCATGCAACGCAAGACCTTCCTGAAGACCCTCTCCGCCGCCGCGCTGACCGCCTGGACCGCGGGCGCCTTCGCCCAGGCGCCCGTGGAAGTGCCGTTCTACTACCCCGTGGCCGTGGGCGGCCCCATCACCAAGGTGATCGATGGCTACGCCGAGGCGTTCAACAAGGCGCACCCCGGCGTGAAGGTCACGCCCATCTACGCGGGCACGTACCAGGAGACCATCGTCAAGGCGCTTACCGCGCACAAGTCGGGCAAGCCGCCGGCCACCTCGGTGCTGCTGTCCACCGACATGTTCACGCTGATCGACGAGGACGCCATCGCGCCCATCGACGACTTCGTGAAGACCGACGCCGACCGCGCCTGGCTCAAGGGCTTCTACCCCGCCTTCATGGCCAACAGCCAGACGGGTGGCAAGACCTGGGGCATTCCGTTCCAGCGTTCCACTGTGGTCATGTACTACAACAAGGAGGCGTTCAAGGAGGCCGGGCTCGACCCCAACAAGGCGCCCGCCAACTGGACGGAGCTGAAGGAGGCCGCGCGCAAGCTCACGAAGAAGGACGCCTCGGGCAACGTCACGCAGTACGGCATCCAGATCCCCTCCACGGGCTTCGCCTACTGGATGCTGCAGACGCTGACCACGCCCAACGACGTGCTGCTGGCCAACGAGGCGGGCACCCAGGTCACGTTCGACAACCCCAAGGTCATCGAGGCGCTGGACTTCTGGGTCCACCTCGCCAAGGACGGCGTGCACCCCAAGGGCGTGGTGGAGTGGGGCACCACCCCGAAGGACTTCTTCGAGAAGAAGGCTGCCATCATCGTCACGACCACCGGCAACCTGACCAACGTGAAGGCCAACGCCAAGTTCGACTTCGGCGTGGCGCAGATCGCGGGCCACGTGAAGAAGGGCGGCTCGCCCACGGGCGGCGGCAACTTCTACATCTTCAAGAAGGCGCCCAAGGAGCAGCAGCAGGCCGCGTTCGAGTTCGCCAAGTGGATCACCCAGCCCGAGCACGCCGCGCAGTGGAGCATGGACAGCGGCTACGTCGCCGTCTCGCCCGCCGCCTACGACACGCCCGCGCTGAAGAAATACGGCCAGGAGTTCCCGCCCGCGCTCGTCGCGCGCGACCAGCTGCCCGTGTCGGTGGCCGAGTTCTCCACGCACGAGAACCAGCGCGTGACCAAGGTGCTCAACGACGCCATCCAGGCCGCGCTCAACGGCACCAAGACCTCGGCCCAGGCGCTGAAGGACGCGCAGCGCGAGGCCGACCGCATCCTGCGCGCCTACAAGTAGTCCGCCAGTGATGTACGCATCGCCCAACGCGGGAGCCAGCCAGCGTGCGGTGCATGCGTGGCTGCTGTTGCTGCCCGCGCTGGCGCTGCTGGTGGCCTTCACGCACTGGCCTGCCGTCGCCACGCTGATCGACAGCTTCCACTCCACCCCGCGCGGCGCGCGTCCGGCCGAGTGGGTGGGGCTGGAGAACTACGTGGTCATGGTGGAAGACCCCGTGTTCTGGCAGGCCGTGCGCAACAACCTGTGGTTCGCCAGCGCGACGATTCCGCTCTCCATCGGTCTCGCGCTGCTCATGGCGCTGTGGGTCAACGAACGCATGGCCGGGCGCACGCTGGTGCGCATGGCCTACTTCACGCCCACGGTGCTGCCCATGATCGCCGTGGCCAACATCTGGCTGTTCTTCTACACGCCGCAGTACGGGCTGCTGGAGCAGTTCACCGGCGCGCTCGGCCTGCCCTCACGCAACTGGCTGGGCGACCCGTCCACGGCGCTGGCCTGCGTCACCGTGGTGGCCGTGTGGAAGGAGGCGGGCTTCTTCATGATCTTCTACCTGGCCGCGCTGCAGACGCTGAACCCCAGCCTGAAGGAAGCTGCCGCCATCGAGGGTGCATCGCGCTGGTATTTCTTCCGCCGCGTGCAGTGGCCGCTGCTCATGCCCACCACGCTGTTCGTGCTGATCAACGCGGTCATCAACGCCTTCCGCCTCGTGGACCACATCTTCATCCTCACGCGCGGCGGGCCGGACAACGCCACCACGCTGCTGCTCTACCACCTGTACGAAGTGGGCTTCAAGTTCTGGGACACGGGCTATGCCGCCGCCATCACCGTGGTGCTCGTCGCGGTGCTCGCCAGCGTGGCACTGGTCCAGTTCTTCGTGCTCGATAAACGGGTGCATTACAAATGACGGCGCGCGCGAACACCATCTATGGCGCCACGTGGTTCGACACCCTGGCCGCATGGGTGCTGGCCGTGCTGTGGATCCTGCCGCTGGCCTACGCGGTGTGGACGGCCTTCCACCCCGCCGAATACGCCACGCGCTTTGACCTGGCCGCACCGTGGACGCTCGACAACTTCCGCCACGCCTGGGAGGCCGCGCCGTTCGCGCGCTACTTCCTCAACACCGTGCTGCTCGTCGCCATCATCCTGGCTGCGCAGCTCGTGCTCTCCACGCTCGCGGCCTATGCGTTCGCGCGCTGCGAGTTCCGCGGCAAGAACGTGGCCTTCGCGCTGGTGCTGGTGCAGCTCATGATCATGCCGGACATCCTGCTGGTCGAGAACTACAAGACCATGGGGCGCCTGGGCCTCGTGGACACGCTCACCGCCATCGGCCTGCCGTACTTCGCCTCGGCCTTCGCCATCTTCCTGCTGCGCCAGACCTTCATGGGCATCCCCAAGGAACTCGACGAAGCCGCGCGCGTGGAAGGCGCGAGCGCGCTGCAGGTTCTCTGGCGCGTCTACGTGCCGCTCGCGCGGCCCGTCTACACCGCGTTCGCGCTGGTGTCGGTGAGCTTTCACTGGAACAATTTCCTGTGGCCGCTCATCATCACCAACAGCGTCGAATCGCGCCCGCTCACCGTGGGGCTGCAGGTGTTCTCCTCGGTGGAGCAGGGCGTGGAATGGTCGATCATCACCGCCGCCACGCTCATGTCCACCGCGCCGCTGCTCATCGGCTTCATCCTGTTCCAGCGCCAGTTTGTGCAGAGCTTCATGCGTGCGGGGATCAAGTAACAGTCAAATCGGCCTCCAGTGCTTATGTAGAAAGCGTGAGCAGCTATCGTTTTTGAGATTGCAGCATGCAGATCGTCACCTGGAACACCCAATGGTGCCGTGGCCTCGACGGCCGCGTGGACGTGGCACGCACCGTGCGCCATGCGCTCGGCATGGGCGACGTGGACGTGCTCTGCCTGCAGGAAATCGCCGTCAACTACCCCGGCCTCGCGGGCGCGCCCGGCGACCAGCTTACCGAAGTGCGCGCGCTGTTGCCGCCCGGCTGGCAGGTCTTCTTCGGCGCGGCCGTGGATGAATGGACGGATGCGGGCCGCCAGCGCTTCGGCAACCTCATCGCCACGCGCCTGCCCGTGCTGCAACTGCGCCACCACCCGCTGCCATATCCGCACGACGCGGGCGTGCGCAGCATGCCGCGCATGTGCACTGTGCTCACCATGCGCGATGCGGCGCTGGGCCCGGTGCGCGTGATGACCACGCACCTCGAATACTTCTCCAAGCCCCAGCGCATGGCCCAGGCCCTCGCGCTGCGCGCCTTGCACCTGGAGGCCACGGCCCAGGCCGCGCGGCCGCCGCAGGAGGCGCACGATGGCTCGCCCTTCCAGGCCAAGCCGCACACGCCGCACGCCGTGCTCTGTGGCGACTTCAACTTGCAGGCGCACGAGCCCGAATACGCCGCCATCGCTGCGCCCCTGTCGCCCGCCGAAGCCGCCGGCTGGGCGCAGCCCGGTACGCCGCCGCTGCACGACGCCTGGCGCCTGCTGCACCCCGGCGCACCGCAACCGCCCACGTTCTGCGTGTTCGACAACCGCTACGCGTCCGAGCCGCTTGCCTGCGACTTCGTCTGGGTCAGCGATTCGCTGCGCAGCCGCGCGCGCGCCATGCACGTGGATGGACAGACGCAGGCGTCCGACCATCAGCCGGTGCTGCTGTCGCTCGGCTGAGGCGGCTTGTCCTTGGGCGGCTCCGTGGGCTGTTCCCACTCGGCCCAGTCCGGCCCGAACAGCTCCGACGGGTGCTGCGTGCGGTCCGAGCCATTGCCGCAGGCCATCGCATCCGCCGCGCAGTAGCGGTCGCAACCCCAGCAGATCAGCTCGGGGCGCGCGGGGTGGATGGGGAATTTCTTGCGGGTCATGGCGGCAGGCCATGGCAGTGTGGTGGCCTGCCACGGGTGTGGTTTTGAGGTGCGTCAAATATTCCCGTGCCGCTTCGCGGCGCTTACGATTCCAGGGTTTCCCATTGAAAGCCTCCCCGCCATGCTCCTCGGTCTCGCCGCCAACCGCCTGCACCACCTCACCGAAGACGCTGCGCTGTTCGCGCTGCTGCGCACCTGCGAGGCGGGCATCCGTGAATTGAACCTCGGCCTGCACGCCGTGGGCCGCACGTACGACGCGATCGCCGCTGCGGGCATGCTGCGGGGCTACCAGCCGCTGGTGCGCTACCCCTACGGTCGCGAGGGCGGGCTCATGAAGCTGGTGGCCGAGGTGGTGGGCATGCCGGAGCCGGGGCGCACGCTGGGCGGCGCCATCTACCTGATCGACCCGGTGGACCCTTCGTCCATCTTCCCCGAGGCGCTGGCGCTCAAGCGGCAGTGTGTGATCCACGGCAAGCCGTTCCTGTCCACCGTGGCCAGCGCGCGCGATTGGGTGGAGATGGAGCGCATCCACGCGGGCCTGCCGCCCGACCGCAACGCCGACCGCTACTACGACCTGGGCGCACAGACGCTGGCCCTGATCGCGCACGATGCGATGAAGGCCGGCATGCTGGACTTCGCGGCGCGCAACTTCGACGTGCTCTCGCGGTTCCGCTACCGCGTGGCCACGGGCACCACGGGCCAGCGGCTCAACGAGCTGGCCTGGGGCCGGGGCTGGCCCGCGGATACGCCGTGGGTGCAGCGCTTCAACAGCGGCCCGCTGGGCGGCGACGCGCAGATCGCCGACCTGGTGCTGGAGCGGCGCTGCCACCGCGCCATCTTCTTCGAGGACCCGCACGTCGCGCGCCAGCACGAGGCCGACATCCAGCTGCTGGAGCGCGCCGTGACCACCTGCACGCACGACGCGGTGTGCGCCACCTCGCCTGCGGTGGCGCAGCGCTGGTGCGATGCGGCGCGGGTGCGGACGGAGCGTTGATCTGTGGATTGGCCGTATAAAAATTTAATTTCATGTAAATTACGGCCAATGGACTACCTGCCCCTTTCCGACAACGCCATCCGGCAGGCGATAGATGCGGGCACGGTGTTCGACGAGCACCGCCGGGCCCGGGAGGAGTGCCGCCGGTACGCGGGCGGCATGTACTGGAAGCGCCAAGGCGCCTACGAGTACCTGGTGCGCACGGGCAAGGACAACAGCCAGCAGCGCATAGGCCAGCGCAGCGCCGAAACCGGGCAGGTGTACGCCGAATTCACACTGCGCAAGCAGGCGGCCGAATCGCGGCTGCGCTCGCTGCGCGCGGCCCTGGCCGAGGCCGAGCGCATGAACAAGGCAGTGAAGGCGGGCCGTGTGCCGTCCATGGTCATCGCCGTGCTGCTGGCGCTGGAGGATGCCGGGCTGGCCCCGCATTTCACCGTGGTGGGCACGCACGCGCTCTATGCCTATGAAGCGGCGGCGGGTGTGCGCATCGTCCAGGGCGCATTGGCCACGCAGGATGTGGATCTGCTCTGGGATGCGCGGCGGCGCGTGCGCTTCATGACCGATCTGCGGAAAACGCAAACCTCCATGCTCGGCGTGCTGCAGCGTGCCGATGCCAGCTTCCGGCGCAAGGAGGGGCAGAACGAAACGGCCATCAACGACAAGGGTTTCGAGGTGGATTTCCTGCGGCGCATGGCCGTGGCGGACGATCCCCATCCTTTCCGCTTCTCGGACGATGAGGGCGACCTGTGGCCGGTGCAGGCCATGCGTGCCGGGGCGCTGGCCGAGGTGCCGCCGTTCGAGCACATCGTCATCGGCGCCACGGGACGGATGGCGTGCATGAAGACCGTGGCGCCATCGAGCTTCGTGGCGTTCAAGCAGTGGCTCGCCGCCAGCGCGCCGCGGCGCGAGCCGGCCAAGCGCAGGCGCGATCTGCGGCAGGCGGGCATCGTGCAGCAGCTCCTGGACGAGGGCCTGCTGCCGCCATGATGCTGCGCTGCGTATTCACCGCCGTTTTTTGGGCCTGCGCCGCCGCCCCCGCGCTGGCCCTGCCCACCTTCGACGAGGTGCGCAGCGGCTTTCGCCCGTCCGACACGCTGGTGCTCTCGCGCGAGGGCGAGGTGCTGCAGCGCGTGCGCACCGACGCTACGGTGCGGCGCGGCCTGTGGGTGTCGCTGGCCGATGCGTCCAGCGCGCTGCGCACGGCGCTGGTGCTGAGCGAGGACAAGCGCTTCTACGAGCACAGCGGGGTGGACTGGCGCGCCGTGTCGGCCGCGGCCTGGGGCCATTTGTGGCACCAGCGCACGCGCGGGGCCAGCACCATCACCATGCAGCTCGCGGGGCTGCTCGACGGGCCGGATGCCGACTTCCTGCGCATGGGGCCGGGCGGGCGCAGCGTGGCGCAAAAGCTCGGCCAGACCGTGGCCGCGCAGGTGCTGGACCGGCGCTGGCGCAAGGACCAAATTTTGGAGGCCTACCTCAACCTCGTGCCGTTCCGGGGCGAGGTGGTGGGCATCGACGCGTTGGCGCACACGCTGTTCGGCAAGGCCGCGCACGGCCTGGACGAGCGCGAGGCCGCCGTGGCCGCCGCGCTGGTGCGCGCGCCCAACGCCCGGCCCGCCCTGGTGGCCCAGCGCGCCTGCGGCGTGCTGCGCGAGATGCGCCGGCCCGCGCGGCTGGCCGCGGGCGAGTGCGATGCGCTCGACCTGTTCATCAGCGCCGCGCTGCAGCGCCGCGCCTTCGATGCGAGCGAGGGCGTGGCGCCGCACTTCGCACGCCAGCTCATTGCCCGTGAACGGGTGGCCCGCGCCGCCGAGCCCCTGCCATTGGAACTGCGCTCCACCCTGCGCGCGCCGCTGCAGCGCATGGTGCTGCAAACGCTCACGCAGCAACTGCGCGAGCTGCGCGGGCGCAACGTGGAGGACGGCGCGGCGGTGGTGCTCGACAACGCCACGGGCGAGGTGCTGGCGTGGGTGGGCTCCTCGGGCACCCTGAGCCAGGCGGCCGAGGTGGATGGCGTGCTCGCGCCGCGCCAGCCGGGCTCCACGCTCAAGCCCTTCCTGTACGGCGAGGCCATCGCCGAGCGGCGGCTCACGGCGGCCTCGCTGGTGCACGATTCGCCCGCGCAGATTGCCACAGCGGGTGGGCTCTACATCCCGCAGAACTACGACCGGCAGTTCAAGGGCTGGATCTCGGCGCGCACGGCGCTGGCCGCCTCGCTCAACGTGCCGGCGGTGCGCACGCTGGTGATGGTGTCGCCCGATGCGTTCTTTGGCCAGCTGCGGCGCCTGGGCCTGCCGCTGCGCGAGAACGGCGGCTACTACGGCTACAGCCTAGCGCTGGGCAGCGCCGAGGTGCCCCTGCTTGCCCTCGCCAACGCCTACCGGGCGCTTGCCAACGGCGGGCGGGCCAGCCCCGTCGCCTACGCGCCCGTGCCCAGGCCCGTATTCACGCAGGCCATGGACGCGGGTGCGGCCTTCATCGTGGGCGACATCCTCTCCGACCCCAACGCCCGCGCCCGCACCTTCGGCACCGACAGCGTGCTTGCCACGCGCTTCTGGAGCGCCGTGAAGACGGGCACCAGCAAGGACATGCGCGACAACTGGGCCGTGGGCTGGTCGCAGCGCTACACCGTGGGCGTGTGGGTGGGCAACGCCAGCGGTGCCCCCATGCACGAGGTGAGCGGTACCAGCGGCGCCGCGCCCATCTGGGCTGCCGTGATGGGCTACCTGCATGCCCGCGAGCCCAGCCGCGCGCCCCGGCCGCCCGCGGGCGTGGTGCAGGCGGCGGTGCGCTTTGGCGATGCGCTGGAGGCCCCGCGCACCGAGTGGTTCATCGCGGGCACGCAGCAGGCGGTTTTTGCTATGGATTCGGAAGCTGCTGGCGCAAGCGGGGCGGGCTCTGGAGGCCAAAAACACCCAAACCCCGGCGTGGTGCGTATCGCCTCGCCCACGGCGGGCACCATCATTGCGCTGGACCCGGACATTCCGCCCGGGCACCAGCGCCTGCGCTTCGAGGCCAGCGGCGGCGGCGACCTGCGCTGGCGCATCGACGGGCGCGAGCTGGGCCGGGGGCCGCGCTGGGCCTGGCTGCCCTGGCCCGGGCGGCACCGGCTGGAGCTGGCGGATGCCCAGGGGCGGGTGCTCGACAGCCTGATGTTCGAGGTGCGCGGCGCGGGCGTGCGCACCCATTAATCGGGGTTTACCCGTAAAAAATGCGGACCCTATAACGCCCCGCATATGCGCGACGGCAGGCGGGAGATATGCATGCGGCGGCGCAAAGGACTAACCTCGCAGCATTCTCCCAAGAACAGTCCCACGCGCATGAGCCCCAGCACCCAACCCATCCGCTTCTACCACCGTGGCCAGGTCGTTGACGTGAGCGGCGAGCACCCCACGCGCTCCGTGCTCGACTGGCTGCGCGAGGGCGCGCGCTGCACCGGCACCAAGGAAGGCTGCAACGAAGGCGACTGCGGCGCGTGCACCGTGGTCATCGGCGAACTGGCGGCGGACAACCAGCTTGCGCTGCACACCGTCAACGCTTGCATCCAGTTCCTGCCCACGCTGCACGGCAAGGCGCTGTTCACGGTCGAAGACCTCAAGCCCATGTGCCCCCAGCCCGCCAAGGCCTGCGGCCACGACCACGACCACGACCACCACCACGGCCCCGTGGAGCAGCCCCTGCACCCCGTGCAGCAGGCCATGGTCGATTGCCACGGCTCGCAGTGCGGTTTCTGCACCCCCGGCTTCGTGATGACGCTGTGGAACACCTACGAACAGCACCAGAAGGACGGCACCCGCCCCACGCGCCAGCAACTGGCCGACGACCTCTCGGGCAACCTGTGCCGCTGCACGGGCTACCGCCCCATCCTCGACGCGGGCCAGAAGATGTTCGATCTGCCCGCCGTGCGGCTCGACACCGCGCCCGTGGTGCAGGCCCTGCAAGGCCTGCAGCGCGGCGATGCCACGTTTGAATACGCCGCCGCGCGCGATGGCCGCACCGACCGCTTCTTCGCTCCGCGCACGCTGGCTGAACTGGCCGCGCTGCGTGAGGCCAAGCCGCAGGCGCGCATCCTGGCGGGCTCCACCGACATCGGCCTGTGGGTCAGCAAGCAGTTCCGCGACCTGGGCGACATCATTTATGTGGGCGACGTGGCCGAGATGCAGGTGATCGCAGAGCGTGGCGACGAGTTGTACATCGGCGCGGGCGCCTCGCTCGAAGCCGCCTGGGGCGCGCTCGCGCAGCGCTTCGAGGGCCTGACCGACGTGTGGCTGCGCTTTTCCTCACCCCCCATCCGCAACGCCGGGACGATGGGCGGCAACGTGGCCAACGGCTCGCCCATCGGCGACTCGCCCCCCATCCTGATGGGGCTGGACGCCAGCATCGAGCTGCGCAAGGGCGCGCGCGTGCGCCGCATGCCGTTGTGCGACTTCTACATCGACTACATGAAGAACCACATGGAGCCGGGCGAATTCGTGCAAGGCCTGTACGTGCCGCTGGCCGTGGCGCGGCGGCGCGTGCGGGGCTACAAGATCAGCAAGCGCTTCGACTGCGACATCTCGGCGCTGTGCGCGGGCTTCTCCATCGAGCTCGACGGCGGCGTGGTCAAGGAAGTGCGCCTGGCCTACGGCGGCATGGCCGCCACCGTCAAGCGCGGCGCACAGGCCGAGGCCGCCCTGACCGGCAAGCCCTGGACGCTGGACGCCGTGCGCGCCGCCCAGGCCGCGCTGGAGCAGGACTTCAAGCCGCTGTCCGACATGCGCGCCACGGGCGAATACCGCATGACGGTCGCCAAGAACCTCATCGAGCGCCTGTGGCTCGAAACCCGCCCGCACGAGCCGCTGCCCGCCGAGTCCACCAGCGTGTTCAGCGTGATGCCGCACCAGCCCCGCGTGGCGGCGTGACCGGCGCGAGGAAAGAAGGAGCCTGACCATGAACCAGCCCATCCCCAGCACCCTGCTGCACCCCGCGGAAGCGTTCACGCACTATGCGAAGAACATCGCCGCGCGCATCGACGTCCAGCACGAGGCCCAGCAGCTCGAAGACGGCGCGCGCGTCGGCATCAGCCGCCCGCACGAGTCGGCGCGCCTGCACGTGGCGGGCGAGGCCCCGTACATCGACGACCAGCCCGAGCTCGCGGGCACGCTGCACTGCGCCCTGGGCCTGTCGCCCGTGGCCACCGGGCGGCTCACCGCCATCGACCTGGACGCGATCCGCGCGCTGCCCGGCGTGGTGGACGTGATCACGCCCGCCGACATTCCCGGCGTGAACGACTGCGGTTCCATCATCAAGGACGACCCCATCCTGTGCGATGGCGAAGTGCGCTGGGTGGGCCAGCCGCTGTTCGCCGTGATCGCCAGGACGCGCGGCGAGGCGCGCCGCGCCGCCGCGCAGGCCAAGTCGGTGGTCACCATCGAGGCGGGAGCCCCTCCCGTGCTCACGCCCCAGAAGGCGCACGAGCTGGGCCAGTACGTGCTGCCGCCCATGCACCTGGAGCGCGCCACCCACGAGGGCGGCGCGCGCCGCGCGATCGACAACGCGCCGCACCGCCTCAAGGGCACGTTCGACCTGGGCGGGCAGGAGCAGTTCTACCTCGAAGGCCAGATCAGCTACGCCATCCCGAAGGAGGGCGGCTCGGTGCACGTGTACTGCTCCACCCAGCACCCGAGCGAAATGCAGCACTTGGTGGCGCACGCCCTGGGCGTGCACAACCACAACGTGCACGTGGAATGCCGCCGCATGGGCGGCGGCTTCGGTGGCAAGGAGTCGCAGTCGGCCCTGTTCGCCTGCGTGGCCTCCGTCGCCGCGCTCAAGCTGCAGCGCCCCGTGAAGCTGCGCCTGGACCGCGACGACGACTTCATGGTCACGGGCCGCCGCCACTGCTTCTGGTTCGACTACGAGGTGGGCTACGACGACGCGGGCCGCATCCTGGGCTCGGAGATCACCATGGTCTCGCGCGCCGGGCACTCGGCCGACCTCTCGGCTCCCGTGATGACGCGCGCGCTGTGCCACTTCGACAACGCCTACTGGCTGCCCGACGTATCCATGCACGGCTACTGCGGCAAGACCAACACGCAGAGCAACACGGCCTTCCGCGGCTTCGGCGGCCCGCAGGGCGCGATCGCCATCGAGAACATCATGGAGACCATTGCCCGCAACCTGGGCAAGGACGCGCTGGACGTGCGCCGCGCCAACTTCTACGGCAAGACCGAGAACAACGTCACGCCCTACCTGCAGACGGTGCGCGACAACATCATCCACGAACTGGTGGACGAGCTGGCCCATACCAGCGGCTACCGCGCGCGCCGTGAGGCGGTGGCCTGCTTCAACGCCACCAGCCCCGTGCTCAAGCGCGGGCTGGCGCTCACGCCGATCAAGTTCGGCATCAGCTTCAACGTCAAGCACTTCAACCAGGCGGGCGCGCTGGTGCACGTGTACACCGACGGCTCCATGCTCGTGAACCACGGCGGCACCGAGATGGGCCAGGGCCTGAACACCAAGGTGGCGCAGGTGGTGGCGCACGAGCTGGGCGTGGGCTTCGAGCGCGTGCGCGCCACGGCCACCGACACCACCAAGGTCGCCAACACCTCGGCCACGGCCGCATCCACGGGCGCCGACCTCAACGGCAAGGCCGCGCAGGACGCCGCGCGCCAGATCCGCGAGCGCCTGGCTGCCTTGGCCGCGCAGATCCACGGCGGCAAGGCCGAGGACGTGCGCTTCGCCAACGACACGGTCTACGCCAACGGCCAGGAAATGAGCTTCAACGACCTGGTAGCCCGGGGCTATCTGGAGCGCGTGCAGCTCTGGAGCGACGGCTTCTACGCCACCCCCGGCCTGTCGTGGGACCGCGAGAAGATGCAGGGCCGCCCGTTCTACTACTACGCCTACGGCGCGGCGGTGAGCGAGGTGCTGGTCGATACGCTGACCGGCGAATGGAAGCTGCTGCGCACCGACGTGCTGCACGACGCGGGCAAATCGCTCAACCCCGCCGTGGACATCGGCCAGGTGGAGGGCGCCTTCATCCAGGGCATGGGCTGGCTCACCACCGAGGAGCTGGTGTGGCACCCGCAAAGCGGCAAGCTGACCACGCACGCGCCCAGCACCTACAAGATCCCCACGGCCAACGACTGCCCGCCCGTGTTCAACGTGCGCCTGTTCGACGGCCAGAACGTCGAGGACTCCATCCACCGCAGCAAGGCCGTGGGCGAGCCGCCGCTGCTGCTGCCGTTCTCGGTGTTCTTCGCGATCCGCGACGCCGTGGCGTACACGGGCGATGGCCATGCCAACCCGCCGCTGCGCGCGCCCGCGACGAGCGAGGCCATCCTGCGCGCCATCCAGGCCGTGCGAAAACCCTGACCGTTGCCATGCGCCGCGCCAGCGCCCCGGGCCCCGAGCGGCCCGAGGGGCAGGGGCGGCGCGCGCCCCCAAAACAAGCGTTCACCCCATCATCGACAACTAGCTAGGAGACAACAGCGATGAACTTTCTGGAAAAGGTGTTCAAGCTCAGCGAGCACAACACCACCGTACGCACGGAAATCGTGGCGGGCCTGACGACCTTCCTGACGATGGCCTACATCATCTTCGTCAACCCCTCGATCCTCGGGGACGCGGGCATGCCCAAGGGGGCCGTGTTCGTGGCCACCTGCCTGATCGCGGCGCTGGGCACCACCATCATGGCGCTGTACGCCAACTACCCCATCGCGCTCGCGCCCGGCATGGGCCTGAACGCCTACTTCGCCTACGTCGTGGTGCTGCACATGGGCTTCACCTGGCAGGCGGCGCTGGGGGCGGTGTTCGTCTCGGGCTGCCTGTTCCTGTTGGTGACCGTGTTCGGGCTGCGCGAGCTCATCATCAAGGGCATACCGCAGTCCATCCGGGTGGCCATCACGGTGGGCATCGGCCTGTTCCTCGCGCTGATCGCGCTCAAGAGCGCGGGCATCGTGGCGCCCTCCAAGGCCACCTACGTGACGCTGGGCGACCTGCACACCGCGCCGGTGGTGCTGGCCTCGCTGGGCTTCCTGCTCATCGTGGTGCTCGACCGCCTCAAGGTGCCGGGCGCCATCCTGATCGGCATCATCGCCGTCACGGTCGCCTCGTACCTGTTCGGCGACAACAAGTTCAGCGGCATCTTCTCGGCGCCGCCCTCGATCGCGCCCACCTTCCTGCAGCTCGACATCAAGTCGGCGCTCACGGGCGGCATCCTGAACGTGATCCTGGTGTTCTTCCTGGTCGAGCTGTTCGACGCCACGGGCACGCTGATGGGCGTGGCCAAGCGCGCCGGGCTGCTGGTGCCGGGCCGCATGGAGCGCTTCAACCGCTCGCTGCTGGCCGACAGCGGCGCCATCTTCGCGGGCTCGCTGCTGGGCACCTCCAGCACCACGGCCTACGTGGAGAGCGCGGCCGGCGTGCAGGCCGGCGGCCGCACGGGCCTCACGGCCCTCACGGTGGCGGTGATGTTCCTCGCCTGCCTGGTGATCTCGCCGCTCGCGGGCTCGGTGCCCGCCTACGCCACGGCCCCCGCGCTGTTCTTCGTGGCCTGCCTGATGCTCAAGGAGCTCACCGAGATCGACTGGAGCGAAACCACCGAGGCCGTGCCCGCCGCCGTCACGGCGCTCATGATGCCCTTCACCTACTCCATCGCCAACGGCCTGGCGTTCGGCTTCATCTCGTATGCCGTGCTCAAGCTGTTCACGGGCAAGGTCAAGGAAGTGCACTGGATGGTGTGGTTCATCGGCGGCCTGTTCCTGTTCAAGTTCATCTACATCGGCGGGTAATCTTCCCTCAGGAGGGGTTCGGCGGACCTGCCCTTTGATGGGCGGTCCGCTTTTTTGCGGCCCGAAAAAAATTCAAACCCCGCGCAAAAGCCTTCACGCCGCGCCGGGACGGCGGCGCTACCATGCAAAGCCTGTTTCATGAGGAGCTTGCGGTGGCCGACCTGTCCAAAATCACCTGTATCGAAGACCTGCGCGTGATCGCCGAGCAGCGCGTGCCGCGCATGTTCTACGACTACGCCGACTCGGGCTCGTGGACCGAGGGCACCTACCGCGCCAACGAAACCGACTTCCAGGCCATCAAGTTCCGCCAGCGCGTGGCCGTGAACATGGAGGGCCGCACCACCGCCGCCGCCATGGCGGGCCAGCCCGCGAAGATGCCCGTGTGCATCGCGCCCGTGGGCCTGACCGGCATGCAGCACGCCGACGGCGAGATCCACGCCGCGCGCGCGGCCGAGAAGTTCGGCATCCCGTTCACCCTCTCCACGATGAGCATCTGCTCCATCGAGGACATCGCCGAGAACACCAGCGCGCCGTTCTGGTTCCAGCTCTACATGATGCGCGACCGCGACGCCATGGCCCGCATGATCCAGCGCGCCAAGGACGCCCAATGCAGCGCCCTGGTGCTCACGCTCGACCTGCAGGTGATCGGCCAGCGCCACAAGGACATCAAGAACGGCCTGACCGCGCCGCCGCGGCCCACGCTGAGGAACATCGTCAACCTCATGACCAAGCCGCGGTGGTGCCTGGGCATGGCGGGCACGCGCCGCCACACCTTCCGCAACCTCGTGGGGCACGTGAAGGGCGTGTCGGACATGAACTCGCTCGCCGCCTGGACCAACGAGCAGTTCGACCCGCGCCTGTCGTGGGAGGACGTGCGCTGGGTCAAGCAGCAGTGGGGCGGCAAGCTCATCCTCAAGGGCATCATGGAAGTGGAAGACGCCGTGCTGGCCGCGCAGAACGGCGCCGACGCCATCGTGGTGAGCAACCACGGCGGGCGCCAGCTCGACGGCGCGCCGTCCTCCATCCACGCGCTGCCCGCCATCGTCGATGCCGTGGGCGATAAGCTCGAAGTGTGGATGGACGGCGGCATCCGCTCCGGCCAGGACGTGCTCAAGGCCTGGGCCCTGGGCGCGCGCGGCACCATGATCGGCCGCGCCATGGCCTACGGCCTGGGCGCGTTCGGCGAGGCGGGCGTGACCAAGGCGCTGCAGATCCTCCACAAGGAGCTGGACGTGAGCATGGCCTTCTGCGGCCACACCAATATCCAGACGGTGGACCGCTCCATTCTCGTGCCGGGTACTTACCCCGTGGCGCCGCGCTGAGAGCAGGGCCTGGCGCCATCGCAGCGTGCTGCGGGGCCCCTCGCGATACGGCGCGGCGCATGGGCTCCGCGGCGGCTATGCTCGGCGGGGCATGACTTCCCCCTCTCCCGCCATCGCGCCCTGGCTCTGGGTGCCCGTGGTGCTGTTCGCCGCGGCGGCGCAGACCGTGCGCAACACCGCCCAGCGCTCGCTCACGGCCGAGCTGGGCACGCTGCCCGCCACCCTGGTGCGCTTTCTCTACGGCCTGCCGTTCGCGGGCCTGTGGCTGGCGCTGCTGTACGGCGGGCCGGCGCAAGCGCCGGCCGTGCCCCATTTCAGCGCCGCCTACCTGGGCTGGATCGCGCTGGGCGCGTTCTTCCAGGTGGCCGCCACGGCGGCGCTGCTGCTGGCCATGAACGAGCGCAACTTCGCGGTGGCCGTGACCCTGTCCAAGACCGAGGTGCTGCAGGTGGCGCTGTTCGCCAGCGTGTTCCTGCACGAATTGCCCACGCCGCTGGCGCTGCTGGCCATGGCGGTGGCCACGGCGGGCGTGCTGCTGCTGTCGCTGCCGCCGCGCGGGCAGATGCTGTCGCCTTCGGCGTGGCTGAACCGCTCGGCGCTTTACGGGCTGGCCTGCGGCGCGAGCTTCGCCATCGCCACCGTGGGCTACCGCGGCGGCGCGCTGGCGCTGGGCGCCGAGTCGCCCTGGCTGTCGGGCGCCTGGGGCGTGCTGATCGCGCAGGCGCTGCAAACGCTGGGGCTGGGCGCCTGGGTGGCGTTCAGGACCGACAAGGGCCTGGCGCCCCTGCTGCGCGCCTGGCGCCCGTCGCTCGTGGCGGGCAGCATGGGCGCGGCGGCGTCGCTCGCGTGGTTCACGGCCTACGCCATGCAGGGTGCGGGGCCGGTGCGCACGCTGGGCATGGTGGAGGTTGTGTTCAGCTACCTGGTGTCGCGGCGCCTGTTCAGCGAGTCGTTCACGCGGCCCGAGAAGGCGGGCATGGGGCTGATGCTCGCGGGGCTGGTGCTGATCTGCCTGCAGGTCTGAGTCAGCTCCCGCCCAGGTGGTGCGCGGCCCGGTGCAGGTGGGCCATGAAGTGGCGCACGCTGGGCTTGAGGTGCGTCTCGGCGCGCGCCAGGGCGCCGAGCATGAGCGTCAGCGGCCCCTCGCCGAGCGGCACGACCTCCAGGTACTGCGCGGCCATGGGGTGCACGGCGATCTGCTGCGGCAGCAGGCCCACGCAGTTGCCGCTGCTGATGATCGAGAGCAGCCCCAGCGTCGAGTTCACGATAGCTCCCGCGGGCGGCGAGGGCATGCCGTGGCGCTCGAACAGGGTCTTCGCGTAACCTGAATCGGACGTGGCGCCGGTGTACACCCAGGGCGCCTGCGCGAGGTCGGCCAGGCTGCGCGCCCGCGCGAGCGGATTGCCCTTGCGCACCACCACCACCATGGTGATCGGCATCAGCGTCTCCACGGCGAACTCGCCCGGCGGCAGCTCGGGCGGCAAGGGGCCCAGGGCGATGTCCACCTCGCCCATGCGCAGCCGCGTGAGCTGCGCGATGTAGAGCTCCTCGACGATGCGCAGCTGGATGCCCGGAAAGGCGCTGCCGAAGGTGCGCAGCGTCTCGGGCACCAGCAGCATCACGGCCAGCGGCACCGCGCCGATGGTGAGCGAGCCCGTCATGTGGCCGTCGAGCTGGCGGATCTGGTCCACCGCCTGCGTGAGCTCTCGGTCGGCCGCCGTGGCGCGCTCGTACATCACCATGCCCTGCGCGGTGGCGATAACCCCCTTGGTAGAGCGCACGAGCAGCGTGGTAGACAGCTCGCGCTCCAGCTCGCGGATCAGCTTGGTGAGCGCGGGCTGCGAAACGCCCAGCCGCTTGCCCGCCGCGCGCAGGCTGCCTTCCTCGATGGCGGCCACGAGGGCGCGCAGGTTCGTGAGCTTCATGGGCGGCGATGATAGCTCCCGGTTATCGCGCGGGGCTACACAGCATCTTCCAGACCCATGACCGCGTCCCTAGACTTCGCCCAGCTTTGATGAAGGTCAAAGCACGCAATAGACAGGAGACAAGCGATATGGAAGAACCGACGCCCGGCGCATCCCCCACGATGCGCCGACTGGAATGGCTGTGCGACGCGAGCGCTGCGATCGGCGCGATCGTGCTGGTCGCCGTGGCCCTGATGACGACGGTGAGCGTCGTCGGACGGGCCTTTTTCTCCCACCCCATCCTGGGCGACGTGGAACTGGTGCAGCTCGGCTGCGCGGTCGTCGTCACCTCGTTCCTGCCCTACACCCAGTTCCGGCGCGCCAACATCATCGTGGACTTCTTCACCACGGGCGCGAGCGCCGCTGCCCAGCGCCGCATGGACGCGCTGGGCGTGCTGCTGTACACCGCCATGCTTGCGCTCGTGGCCTGGCGCGTGGCGGTGGGCGGCCTGGACATCTACGCGGCCCAGGAGCGCTCCATGCTCATGGACCTGCCGCTGTGGATCCCGTACCTGCTGATGCTGCCCGGCCTCGCGCTGTGCGTGGCCATCGGCACCGCGCAGTGCGCCGCGCTGCTGCGCGGCCAGGAGGTGCAGGCATGAGCACGATGCAGACCGGCCTGGCGATGTTCGCCGGCATGCTCGCGCTGATGGCGGTGCGCGTGCCCATCGCGGTGGCGATGTTCGTGCCCGGTGCCGTGGGCTATGCGTTCCTCTCGGGCTGGGGGCCGCTGCTCGCCCAGCTCAAGAACTCGGTGTACGGGCGCGTGTCGGTGTACGACCTGTCGGTGATCCCGCTGTTCATGCTCATGGGCGCGATCGCGGTGCAGGGCGGGCTGTCCAAGGCGCTGTTCGACTTCGCCAACGCGCTGCTCGGGCGCTTTCGCGGCGGCATGGCGATGGCGGGCGTGCTGGCCTGCGCGGCGTTCGGCTCGATCTCGGGCTCCACCGTGGCGACCACGGCCACCATCGCGCAGGTGGCCTACCCGCAGATGCGGCGCATCGGCTACTCGGGGCGCCTGGCCACGGCCGCGCTCGCCACGGGCGGCACCATGGGCGTGCTGCTGCCGCCCTCGGTCACGCTGATGGTCTACGCCATCCTCACCGAGCAGAACATCACCAAGATGTTCCTCGCGGCCTACGTGCCCGCGCTGATCGCCGCGGCCGGCTACATCGCGGCGATCGCCGTGGTCGTGCGCCTGAACCCGCAGCAGGCGCCCGCCGCCCAGGCCGTGCCGGCCGGCGAGGTGCTGGCCGCCGCGCTCAGGGTGTGGCCCATCATGGCGATCTTCGCGGTGGTGTTCGGCGGCATCTACGGCGGCCTGTTCACGGCCACCGAGGGCGCGGCCATCGGCAACGTGTTGACCTGCGCGATCACGCTGGCGCGGCGCGAGATGGACGCGGCCAAGTTCGCGGCCGCCGTGCGCACCACGGCGCAGACCAGCGGCATGATCTTCCTGATCTTCATCGGGGCGGACATGATCAACGCCTCGCTCGCGCTGTCGCAGCTGCCCACGCAGCTCGCCGACCTCGTGGGCCACCTGCAGATCCCGCCGCTGCTCGTGATGGCCGGGGTGATGCTGTTCTACGTCGCCCTGGGCTGCGTGATGGACGAGATGAGCATGATCCTGCTCACGGTGCCCACGCTCTTTCCCGTGATCATGGGCATGGACTTCTTCGGCCTGCCCATGGCTGACAAGGCGCTGTGGTTCGGCATCCTGATCCTCACGGTGTGCGAGGTCGGGATGATCTTCCCGCCCGTGGGGCTCAACGTCTACATCATGAACGGCCTGGCGCGCGACGTGCCCATGGTCGAGACCTACAAGGGCGTGGTTCCCTTCCTGCTGACCGACGCGATGCGCCTGGCCCTGCTCATCGCCTTCCCGGCCACGGCGCTATGGCTGGTACACCGGCTGGCCTAGCCGCGCCCGTTCCCCGCTCCCCATTTCCCCTTCGAGAAAAACCACCCAACAGGAGACACGTCCGATGAAGTTCCGCCACACCTCTGCCGCCCTCGGCCTCGCCGCCGCGATGGCGCTGCCCGCGCAGGCGCAGGAAGTCACGCTCAAGGTGCACTACCACCTGCCGCCCACCTCGTTCGCGGGCACGCTGTTCATCCAGCCCTGGTGCGACAAGATCGCCAAGGAGTCGGGCAACCGCATGAAGTGCCAGATCTACCCGTCGATGCAGCTCGGCGGCACGCCGCCCCAGCTGTTCGACCAGGTGCGCGACGGCGTGGCCGACGTGGTGTGGACGCTGCCGGGCTACACGGCGGGGCGCTTCCCGTCCATGGAGGCCTTCGAGCTGCCCTTCATGATGAAGGACCCCGAGGCCACCAGCCGCGCGCTGTGGGACTACGCGCAGGTCCACAGCCAGGCCGAGTTCAAGGACGTCAAGCCCCTGGCCTTCCACGTGCACGGCCCGGGCGTGTTCCACATGACGGCCAGGCCCGTCAAGACCATGGCCGACCTGCGCGGCCTCAAGCTGCGCGCGCCCACGCGCCTGACTAACAAGTTCATCGCCATGCTGGGCGCCACGCCGGTCTCCATGCCCGTGCCGCAGGTGGGCGACGCGCTGTCCAAGGGCGTGATCGACGGCGCCGTGGTGCCCTACGAGGTGGTGCCGTCCGTGAAGATCGACGAGCTGGCCAAGTACCACAGCGAGACCGACCCGCACGAGGCCGCGTTCTACACCTCCACCTTCATCTTCGCGATGAACAAGGCCAAGTACGAGTCGCTGCCCGCGGACCTGAAGAAGGTCATCGACGACAACTCCGGCCAGGCCCTCTCGGGCCAGATCGGCAAGGCCTTCATCCAGGCCGATGCGCAGGGCAAGAAGCTCACCGCGCGCAATGCCACCAACGTCATTCCCGCCAGCGAGCTGGCGGCGTGGAAGAAGCTGGGCGACAAGCTCTCGGCCGACTGGGTCAGGGACATGAACGGCAAGGGCCTGAACGGCGCCCGCATGCTCGACGACGCCAAGGCCCTGATCGCCAAGCAGCAGGCGGCCGCCCGCTGAGGCGCAAGGCCAACCTCCCGATGTGCGCGTATGGCTCGGGGCCGCCGTAGCTGACGAAGCCTTCGGCGGATGACTCTTTCATTCACAACACTGTGCCGGTTTTGACCGGCGCATGGAGACTTGCATGCACCCACAATTCAAGCGCCGCACACTTGCGGCCTCCATCGCAACGATCTCGGCCGCCGGCCTCATGACCGCCTGCGGGGGCGGCGGTGGCGGCGCCACCGCAGGTGTCTACGACAGCGCCCTGGCTTTCGACAAGGCCAAGTACACGACGATCACCGTCACGCTCGACGGCGTGAGCACGCCGGTGCGCTGGTACCGGGAGGTGTGCTACGCCGGCAAGCCAATGCGGCTGGCGCCCACACAGTCCGCCGGCGCCGTGGACAACCAGACCTGCGGCTACCAGAACATGAACATCTTCGTGCGCGAGGTGGACGCGGCCAAGCAGGACAACGCCATCCTGCTGAACGTCAACAACGCCGGCTGGCTGGCCAGCTACCAGGGAGGCAAGGGCGGCTGGGATGGCTCGGCCCCCATCACCAACGCCAACTATGCCGGCGCCGACATCGTCGACGGCGGCACCTACGTCAGCAACAGCGACACCAACAAGGTCGGCGCCGCGCTCGCCCGCGGCTTCGTGTACATCAACATGGCCTCGCGCAGCCGCGGCGCCACCGCTCCCGCCGGTATCTACGACGACGGCATCTACCAGGGCAAGGCGCCGGCCGCCATCGTCGACGCCAAGGCCGCCGTGCGCTACCTGCGCCTGAACGACGGCCTCATGCCGGGCAATGCCAACCGCATCGTCGTGAACGGCACCAGCGGCGGCGGCGCGCAGAGCACGCAGCTCGGCGTCACGGGCGACAGCGCGGACTATCTCCCCTACCTGAAAGCCATCGGCGCAGCCGGCATCGATGCGAACGGCAAGAGCTCGATCAGTGACAGCGTGTTTGCCATCGTCGCCTACTGCCCCATCCAGGACATGGGCAGCGCCGACCTGGCCTACGAATGGATGTTCAACGTGCTGGACACGCGCGCGCTGGTCTCGGCGGACCAGAAGGCCGGGCTGATCGTCGATGCGAACGGCAACGAGCTGGTCCGCGCCTCGAACCCCGACCCCGCCGGCAGCGCCGCGCTGAGAACCCAATTTGTGGCCTACCAGGCCGGCCTGGGCCTGAAGAACGACGACGGCACGGCACTGACCGCCGACAACATGCTGGCCGCCCTGCAGACCGAGATCAAGAAGGCGGCGAGCGCGTACGTCAAGTCCGGCAAGAGCATCGTCGCCTACAACGCCAGCGGGGCGGCTGCGGCCAACGGCGTGGCCGGCGGCAGCGGGACGCTGTACTACCAGAACGACTTCATCGACGTGGACGCGAGCGGCACGGTCACGAACTTCAACATGTCGAACTACCTGAAGTTCGTCGCCAAGCAGGCCCGGCTCAAGGCCGTGCCGGCATTCGACCAGGTCGGCCAGTCCCCCGCCCTTGCGGCGACCGCCACGGCCGACACCACCCAGGCCGGTACGGTCATCTACGGCAACTACAGCGGCGGCGAGTCCAACCTGTTCGGCACTGCGGCCCAGGTCTATTCCAACTTCACCGAATACGCCTGGAACCACAACAACGGGGGCGATGCCGTCAATGCCACGCAAAGCGACGTCGGCCTGGCGAAGAGCGGCTACACCTGGGCCACCAACCCGCAGCAGGCCTTCCTGCTGAACCAGTACAAGATGATCAATGCGCTGCCCTATGTCGGCAAGACCGATGGCATCACGAAGCACTGGCGCATCCGCGTCGGCGCGCGCGACCGCGACACCTCCTTCACCGTGGCGTACAACCTCAGCCGCGCCTTGAAGGGGGACGCCAAGGTCAACGATGTCGACTTCGCCCTGCACTGGGACCAGGGGCACGCAGGCAACTACGACGTGCTGAACGCTTTCGCCTGGATCGACCAGCGGCTGGCCGCCGGCAACTGAGGGAGACAGGCCCGCCTCCGGGGCTCGCAGCGGCCATGCCGCTGCGATGCCAGCCGAAGCGGGAATGCCAGTCACCCGATACCCCCTTCACAGACCACATCCCATGGCAACCATCATCGGCGGCATCGCCGCATCGCACACGCCCACCATCGGGTTCGCCTTCGACCGCGACAAGCGCAGCGACCCGGTGTGGCGGCCCATCTTCGAAGCGTTCGCGCCCGTGCAGGACTGGATCGCCCGCCAGCGGCCCGACGTGGTGCTGTTCATCTACAACGACCACGTCACCTCGTTCTTCTTCGACCACTACTCGGCGTTCGCGCTGGGCGTGGGCGAGCGCTGGGACGTGGCCGACGAGGGCGGCGGCGCGCGCGACCTGCCCCCGATCGGCGGCCACCCGGCGCTGGCGGCCCATATCGGGCAGTCGCTGATGGCCGAGGAATTCGACATGGCCTTCTTCCAGGACAAGGGGCTGGACCACGGCTGCTTCTCGCCGCTGTCGGTGATGTGCCCGCACGACCCTGCCTGGCCGGTGCGGCTCGTGCCGCTGCAGATGGGCGTGCTGCAGTTCCCCATTCCGTCCGCGCGGCGCTGCTACAAGCTGGGCCAGGCGCTGCGCCGCGCCATCGAAAGCTACCCCGAAGACCTGCGTGTGGCCATCGTCGCCACCGGCGGCCTGTCGCACCAGGTGCACGGCGAGCGCGCGGGTTTCAACAACCCCGGCTGGGACGCGCGCTTTCTCGATCTGTTCGAGCGCGACCCCGAACAGCTCGCCGAGATGACCCACGCCGAATACGCCACCCTGGGCGGCCTGGAAGGCGCCGAGGTCATCATGTGGCTGGTGATGCGCGGCGCCCTCGCCGCCCAGGTGAGCTGCCTGCACCGCAGCTACTACCTGCCGTCGATGACCGGCATCGCCACCGCCATCTATGAACCGGCTGAAAGCGGCCTGCCACCAGCCGCCGTGCAGCGCCACCGGCAGCGCATGGCCGCGCAGATGGCGGGTGCCGAGGCGCTTGAGGGTACGTACCCCTTCGACCTGGGGCGCAGCGTAAAGGCCTACCGGCTCAATCGCTTCCTGCACGGGCTCATCCACCTGCCGGTGCGTGCGGCCTTCCTGGCCGACGAAGAGACCGCTTATGAGCGTGCGCATCTCACCGAGACCGAGCGCGACCTGCTGCGCCGCCGCGACTGGCGCGGGCTCATCCACTACGGCGTGATCTTCTTCATGCTCGAAAAGCTCGGCGCCGTCATCGGCGTGTCCAACCTGCATATCTATGCCGCGATGCGCGGCGAGTCGCTGGAGGACTTCCAGAAGACCCGCAACACCAAGGCGCTGTATTCGGTCGCGGGCAAGCAGGCCGACGCGCTCGGCTGGGACGCGCCCGCCCAGGCCGGCTCCTGATCCACCACCGTTCCCCACACCTACCCGAGGAGACCCTGAGATGAAACACCTGTCCACCACCACCCTGGCCCTGGCGGCCCTGGCGGCCCTGGCCTGCGGCGCGGCCCACGCGCAGAGCAACGTCACCATCTACGGCCTGCTGGACGCCTCCGTCGAGCACCTGACCAACGTCGGCGCCACGGGCGGCGGCCTCACGCGCAGCCCGGGGCTCACGGGCAGCGTGCCCTCGCGCCTGGGCTTTCGCGGCGCGGAAGACCTGGGCGGCGGCCTCAAGGCCGTGTTCACGCTGGAGTCGGGCTTCGGCGTGGACAGCGGCACGCTCAACCAGGGCGGGCGCTTCTTCGGCCGCCAGGCCTACGTGGGCCTGGCGGGCGGCTGGGGCAGCCTGACGCTGGGCCGCCAGTACTCGATGCTGTTCTGGTCGCAGCTCGACGCCGATATCCTGGGTCCCAACGCCTTCGGCTCGGCCTCGCTCGACAGCTACCTGCCCAACGCGCGCGTGGACAACACCGTCGCCTACAAGGGCACGTTCAACGGCTTCACCGCCGGGGCCACCTACAGCTTCGGGCGCGACACGGTGAACGCCGGGCCGAGCCCCTCGGGCACCAACTGCGCGGGCGAGAACGCGGCCGACACCTCGGCCTGCCGCCAGTGGTCGGTGCTGGCCAAGTACGACGCGCCCGCCTGGGGCGTAGCGTTCGCGGTGGACGAGATACGCGGCGGCACGGGCGCCTTCGCGGGCCTGACCGGCAGCGACATGAAGGACCGCCGTTCCACCGTCGCGGCCTGGGCGAAGTTCGGCGCGCTCAAGCTCGGCGGCGGGCTGATCGCGCGCAGCAATGACGCCACGCCCGCCACGCGCCGCAGCGACCTGTGGTACCTGGGCGCGGCCTATGCCGTCACGCCCGCGTTCACGCTCGATGGCGAGGTCTTCAAGCTCGACTACAGGCACAGCGCCAACGCGGCGACGCTGCTGGCGCTGCGGGGCACCTACAGCCTGTCCAAGCGCACGGCCGTGTACGCCACGGCCGGGCACATCGCCAACGACGGCGCGCTGGCGCTGTCGGTCAGCAACGCGGCGGCGGGCGGCGCCCCGGCGGCGGGCGGCTCGCAGACGGGCCTGGCCGTGGGTATCCGCCACGCCTTCTGACGGGACCATGGGCGGCGTGCAGGCCGCCCAGCGCGTGGCGGCGGGCGGCATTTGGCTGCGTGGCGGGGAGGCGGGACACGTGCAGGTGGGCCCGCCAGCCCGCTCAGGGCGGCCGTACCGCCCGCCGCCGGGGCCCGGTACGAGTAATCAAAAAAGATAGCTGCTTGCGCACTGTATATAAGCACTTCAGGTATAAAAATATCGGAAGTGCTTGATTGGAAGGCGCAAGCAGCTCCTGTTTCCGTAGCTGGACACAATCGGGGGGTGCATTCCTCTCCGCCATCCGCCACCGCCATCCGCCGCATCGCCCACCTCGACATGGATGCGTTCTACGCCTCCGTGGAGCTGCTGCGCTACCCGCAACTGCAGGGCCTGCCGGTGGTGATCGGCGCGGCCGGCCGCGAGGCGCACGACGCGCTGGTGGCCGCGCATGGCGGCCGCGCGGGCGTGCCGGTGCAGGCCTTCCCGCGCCTGGCGGACTACGTGGGGCGCGGCGTCATCACCACGGCCACCTACCCGGCACGGCAGTTCGGCGTGGGCTCGGCCATGGGCATGATGAAGGCCGCGCGGCTGTGCCCGCAGGCCATTCTGCTGCCGGTGGACTTCGCCGAGTACCGGCGCTATTCGCGTCGCTTCAAGGAGGAGATCGTCGCCATCGCGCCGGTCATGGAGGACCGCGGCGTGGACGAGGTCTACATCGACTTCACCGCTGTGCCCGGCGGCCAGGACGAGGGCGGGCGGGCGCTCGCGCAGCGGCTGCAGCAGGCCATCCTCGGCGCCACGGGCCTGACCTGCTCCATCGGCGTGGCGCCCAACAAGCTCATCGCCAAGATGGCGAGCGAGTTCAACAAGCCCCATGGCATCTCCATCGTGCACGAGGGCGACCTGCAGGCGCTGATCTGGCCCCTGGCCTGCCGCAAGATCAACGGCGTGGGTCCGAAGGCCGACGCGAAGCTGCAGGGCCACGGCATCCACACCATCGGCGAGCTGGCCGCGCGGCCGCGCGAATGGCTGGTGGAGCATTTCGGCCGCTCCTACGGCGCCTGGCTGCACGACGCCGCCTGGGGCCGCGACGACCGGCCCGTGGTGACCGAGAGCGAGCCCGTCTCGATGAGCCGCGAGACCACCTTCGACCGCGACCTGCACGCCGTGCGCGACCGTGCCGAGCTTGGCCGCATCTTCACGCAACTGTGCGAGCAGGTGGCGGGCGACCTGCAGCGCAAGGGCTACGTGGGCCGCGCCATCGGCATCAAGCTGCGCTACGACGACTTCCAGATCGCCACGCGCGGCCACACCCTGCCCGAGCCCACGCAGGACGCCGCCGCTATCCGCCGCGCGGCGGGCCAGTGCCTCAAGCGCGTGCCGCTGGAAAAGCGCCTGCGGCTGCTGGGCGTGCGCGTGGGCAGCCTGGTGAAGCGGGGCGAGTGGGAGGCGGCGCAGACGCGGGCCGCGCAGCGGGAGCGGGAGCTACCGCTGTTCTAGGGCCTCGATGGGGTTGCCATACAGCGGCCGGGCCCCGAACCCCGTGCTCACCGCGTGCGCCACCCCGCAGGCCAGCATGGTGGGCAGGGTGAGCCGGAACTGGCCGGTCATCTCCAGCACCATCACGATGGACATCAGCGGCGCGTGGGTCACGGCGGCCAGCACGGCGGCCATGCCGATCACGGCCATGATGCGCGGGTCGCCCACCCACGCCACGGGCAGCACGTACACCGCCAGTTGGGCCAGCAGGCTGCCCGCCGCAGCGCCCACCAGCAGCGAGGGGGTGAACACGCCGCCGATCGCACCGCTGCCCGAGCTGAGGGCGGTGGAGGCCACCTTGGCCGCCAGGATCAGCGCCAGGGCCTGCCAGAGCCGGTCGCCGCGCAGCACGCCCTGCACCACGCTGTAGCCGTTGCCCCAGACCTCGGGCACGGCCGCGGCCAGCAGGCCCACCAGCAGGCCGCCCAGCGCCATGCGCGGCAGGGGGGAGGGGGCCAGGCGGCCGAACAGCGCGCGGCTGCGTTCCAGCAGGTGCAGCAGGGCCCAGCCCGTGGCGCCGAAGACCAGGCCCGCCACCAGGGCCGCGCCCAGGCTGGTGGGCAGCAGCAGCAGGTCGGGCGTGGAGTAGAGCGACTCGCGCAGCGGCTCCACGAGCCAGAACACCAGCGCGTTGGCCGTGGCCGAGGCGATCAGCACCGGCGCCACGGCGGAGGGCGCGATGAAGCCCAGCGCCAGCTCCAGCACGAAGACCACGCCCGCCACCGGCGCGTGGTAGGCCGCGCCGATGCCGGCGGCGATGCCGCAGACCAGCAGCGCCCTGCGGTCCGCGTCGCTCAAGAGGGGCACGCGCTGCGCCAGCGCGGCGGCGAACCAGGCGGCCAGCTGCACCATGGGCCCCTCGCGCCCGATGGAGGCGCCCGTGCCCACGGAGAACAGCGAGGACAGGCTGCGCACCAGCGTCGTGCGGTCGTTCAGGTCCACGCGGCCCTGGCGCGCGGCGTCGATGTAGTCCAGGTGCCGGTCGCCCGCCGGGCCGCGCCGGGCCCAGCGCATGCCCCAGTGCAGGGCCGCGCCCGCCAGCAGGCCGCCCGCGGCGCCCACCAGCACGCGCTGCCAGGGCGGTATGCCGCGCGCGGCGTCCACCAGGCCGCCCGTGTGCCCGGTGGCCAGCCATTCCACGCCGTGCGCCAGCGCGCGAAAGGCCACCGTGGCGCCCGCGGCCAGCACGCCGGTGAGCAGGGCCAGCAGCCACAGCCGCGCCGTGCGGCCGGTGGGTGCCGGGGCTGCGGGCGCGGCGCTCATGCGGCGCTGCCTTCTTCGTCCACGTGCGCCTGGTTGCGCCCCGCCGCCTTGGCCAGGTACATGGCCTGGTCGGCCCGCTTGAGCAACTGCTCCGCCGATTCCTCCATGCCCCGGAACAGCACCACGCCGATGCTCGTGGTGACCGTGTAGGGCTCGCCGCCCAGCACGAAGGGCTGGCGCAGGGCGCGCAGCACGGTGTCGGCGACGGCCCGTGCGCCGGCCACGGCCTGCTGCGGGGTGTCGCCCAGCGGGTGGATGAGCAGCACGAACTCGTCGCCGCCCTGGCGCGACACGGTGTCGCTGGCCCGCACGCAGGCCTGCAGGCGCTGGGCCACCTGCTGCAGCAGCCGGTCGCCCGCGTCGTGGCCCAGGGTGTCGTTGACCCACTTGAAGCGGTCCAGGTCGAGGAACAGCAGCGCCGCTAGCGTGCGCGCGCGGGTGCTGGCGCGCTGCACCTGCTCCAGCCGGTCCTGCAGCAGCCGGCGGTTGGGCAGCTGGGTCAGCGGGTCGTGGAAGGCCAGCGCGGCGATCTGCGCCTCGGCGTTCTTGCGCTGGGTGATGTCGAGGTAGGTGCCGATCAGGTGCTGCGGCGCGCCGTCGCTGCCCCGGCGCGTGGGCTTGCCCCGGCTGTGGAGCCAGACCCACTGCCCGTTCTCGTGCCGCACGCGGTAGTCGAACGCGAAGGCGCCGCCTTCCTCGTCCGGGGCCTGCCCGTTGACGGCGGCCAGGTAGGCCGCGCGGTCGTCCGGGTGGATGCGCTCGAGCCAGGCGGGCTGCGCCTCGGCCGGAGCGCTGGGCGCCAGGCCCACCATGCGCTGGGCGCGTGCGTCCATGGTGCGCAGGCCCGTGTCCAGGTCCAGCTCCCACAGGCCCAGGTCGCCCCCGGCCAGCGCCAGGTCGATCTTTTCGGCATGCTCGCGCGACTCGCGTTCGCGCAGCAGCGTCAGCCGCAGCAGCTCTTTTTGCTTGCGCTGCAGCAGGAACGTGCTGGCGCACACCGCCAGCGCCACGGCCAAATAGGCCAGGCCGTACAGCCAGGCCAGCTTGTGCCAGGGGGCGAGCACGGCGCCGGTGGCGCGGCTCACGGAAAGCACCAGGGGCTGGTCCATGTGCAGGGCCCCGGGCTGCACGGTGCGGAAGGCCGCCATGCGCTCCTCGCCCGAGACCCGGGTGCGCCCGCGCAGCAGGCTCTCGCGCCGCTGGCTGTCGGTGTGCTGGCTGAAGAACGAGCCCGGCACGCGCAGGTTGACGCCCGCGATGGGGTTGCCGTCCGGGATGGAGATGAAGGCCATGCCGCCGCCATGGATCACGGTGGAGCGCATGTCCGGCGCGTACAGCACCGAGTGCAGCAGCACCTGGAAGTAGGCCGGGTCGAGCGTCGCCGAGATGATGCCCGCGAAGCGGCCTTCGGCGTCGATCCAGATCTTGACGACGTTGATCGAATACACGCCGAGCAGCGTCTTGAACGGCGCCGAGACGTAGAGCCGCCCGGGCAGGGGCTGGTCGCGGGCCGTCTGGAAGTAGCCGCGCTGGGCCACGTTCATGCCGGTCACGCTCGGCCAGTTGGACGCGAGGATGGTGCCCTGCGCGTCGGTCACGAGCATGGTGCGCACGCCGGGCATGGCGTCGGCTAGCGCCTTGAGGCGGTCCGAGACCTGCGCGAGCCCGCCTGCGGGCGGCAAGGCCGCCATCTTCTGGCGCACGCTGTCGAGCGCGGCGGCCATGCCTTCGAGCTGCTGGCCGAGGTTCTCCTCGATCACCCGGGCCTGCAGCATCATGAGCTCGCCCTCGCGCCGCAGGGTGCGCTGGCGCTCGTAGGCCACCAGCGCCGCCACCGCGGCGCCCAGCACCGCGAGCACCAGCACGACCAGGAGCCAGAGGGTACGCCGGTGGCGGGTGAAGTCAGGGGCGGGCGTCTGCATGGGGGATGGGCCATCCTACCGCCGCCGCGCGGGGTGCGCGGCCGGCCGGCTCCGCGCGGCTACTGCCGCGCCGTGCGCACGTTGGGCGGCAGGGACATGGGGTGGCTGGTGCGCAGCGGGTTGATGTCCAGCCCGCCGCGGCGCGTGTAGCGCGCGTACACCGTGAGCTTGATGGGGCGGCAGCGCGCCGTGATGTCCATGAAGATGCGCTCCACGCACTGCTCGTGGAATTCGTTGTGGTTGCGAAAGCTCACCAGGTACTGCAGCAGCGCTGCTTGGTCGATCTGCGGGCCGCTGTAGCTGATCTGCACGCTGCCCCAGTCGGGCTGGCCCGTGACGAGGCAGTTGCTCTTGAGCAGGCGGCTGGTGAGCGTTTCCGTCACAGGAGCTTCGTCGAATGCGGCCGTGAGCAGCTCGGGCGCGGGTTGGTAGCGGGTGCACTCCACGTCGAGGCGGTCGAGGTTCTGGCCGCTGAGTTCGTGCACGGGCTCGGCGTCGAACTGCTCGGGCGAGAGCAGCTTCACGCCCACGGTCGATGCGGCGGCGGCGCCGTGCCACACCGCGGCGCTCACGTCGGCGCGGATGCGCGCCTGCACCTCGGCGGCGTCGGCGAAGCGCGTGTTGTTGAAGCTGTTGAGGTAGAGCTTGAACGACTTGCTCTCGACGATGTTCGGCGTCTCGCAGGGCACGGTGATGTGCGCGATCGCCACCTGCGGCTTGCCGCGCGGGCCCAGCCACGACAGCTCGAACGCGGTCCACAGGTCCGCGCCGAAGAAGGGCGGCTGGCCCGCGATGCCGATCTCGGCGCGCTTAGCCAGGCGGGGAATGGAGAATAGCAGCGAGGCGTCGTAGCGGTCCACGTAGGCCGAGGCCTTGCCGAGCTGGGACTGTTCGGGCGTGTTCATGGTTTGCTCTTGATTCAATAGCTGCTGGCGCTTGTTTGGCAGGCGCTGGAGCCGTTTTCTTACTTGAACTCGCGCTCGCGCAGCCACTTGGTGGCGATCCACTTCTCGCCCGCGATCACGGGCGCGCCGCCGTGCAGCGTGCGCGTGGAGGGGTGGGGCCGCTCGTAGCTGAAGAACACGGCGTTGCCCCGGCGCGGCGCCACTTCCAGGTGCACGTCGGGGAAGACGGTGCCGCCGCCCTTCTCGGGCTCGCTGAGGTAGATCACCAGCGTGGCCACGCGCTGGCCGCCGCGCTGCAGGATGGTGGGTGTGCCGGGCTCGGCGGGAGCGAAGTAGTCGTAGTGCGGCTTGTACTCGGCGCCCGGGCGGTAGTGCAGGATCTGCAGGCCTTCGCCGTTCTCCACGGGCCAGCGCACCAGCCGCGCGATGCGCTCCTCGAGCACGCTGGCCACCGCGTTCTCGCCGCGCTGGAAGAACATGCCGTGGCTCGTGCGGTCGTCGTTCACCTCCTCGCCGCCGGTGCGCGTGGCCACGGTGAGCGAGCGCGCCATGCGCGGGCGCGCGGCCGCGATCAGCGCGTCGCATTCCTCGGGCGAGAGCAGGTTGCCGAACACCACGATGCGCGGGCTGGCCATGGCCATGAGCACCTGCACCTGGCGGTCGCCCACGTCGATATAGACGGGCGAGTCGTCCAGCCCCGGGTCGGGCACGGGCACGGCGCTGGGCAGGCCCTGGCGCACGGCGGCCTCGTTGAGGTGCTCGCGCAGCGTGGCTTCGAGCGCCTGCGCCGCCACGTCTTCGTCCCAGCCCGCGTCGGTCATGCTTTTCAGGATGGCGGGCGCGGTGTGGCCGGCCTCGGCCTGGGCGATGAGCCAACTGCGCAGCTCGGGCGTGACGGTCTGGGTGGTCATGCGCGCTCCCTTCGGCGGAAGACGAGGCGGTCCGGCTCGGATGCTGCGGGTGCGAAGGCGTAGCCGTCGAGGTCGAAGCCCTGCAACTGCTGCGGCGCGGTCAGCCGGTTCTGGATGGCGTAGCGCGCCATCAGGCCGCGCGCACGCTTGGCGAAGAAGCTGATGATCTTGTATTCGCCGTTCTTTTCGTCTTCGAACACGCATTCGACCACGCGGGCCTGGAGGGCGCGCAGATCGACGCAGCGGAAGTATTCCTGCGAGGCGAGGTTGACCACCACCTTGCCGCGCCCGCGCAGCCGCGCGTTCAGGTGCCGCGCGATGCGGTCGCCCCAGAACTGGTAGAGCGTCGCGCCGCGATCGGTCGCCAGGCGCGTGCCCATTTCCAGCCGGTAGGGCTGCATGCGGTCGAGCGGGCGCAGCACACCGTACAGGCCGCTCAGGATGGCCAGGTGCTGCTGCGCCCAGGCCAGGTCGTCCGCCGAAAGGGTGCGCGCCTGCAGGCCGTCGTACACGTCGCCGTTGAAGGCCATGACGGCCTGCCGCGCGTTGCGCGCCGTGGCGCGCGGGCGCCAGGCGGCGTAGCGCTGCGCGTTCAGCCCGGCCAGGGCCGGGCTCAGGTCCATGAGCGCGGCGATGTCGCTGGCGGAATGCTGCCGCAGCACGCCGATCAGTTCCGCTGTCTCGGCCCCGAAGGCGGCCTGCGTGTGCGGCAGGCCCGCCAGGCCGCCCGGCAGCGGCGTCTCGTAGTCGAGCGACTTGGCGGGCGAGAGCAGGAACAGCATTACTGCTGTTGTTGCTGCTGCTCGTGCTCGAACGGCAGCGTGAGGCTGCCCAGGTCGCGGCGGGTTTCCACCAGCACCAGCGGGCCTTCATCGAGCACCACCACCGGGGGGCGTTCGCGCGGCACGTGGATGGGGCGCGGCTCGGCGGCGATGGCCGCTTGCACGGTGGCGACCTTGCCGGCGTCGGAGTTCACCCATTCCAGGCCCGAGGCGGTGGCGATCTGCTGCAGATCGCCCAGGGGCAGGGTAAAGGGCTGCACCTTGGGCATGGCGCCGTTCGCGGGCGCTGCTGCGGCTACGGGCGCTGCGGCCACGGGGGCCGCGGCAGGTGCCGGGGCGGCCACGGGCTGCGGCGCGGGTGCTTCGGCCACGGCGGCTGCGGCCGGAGCCTCGGCGGGCTCGGCCGGGGCGGCCGCGGGCGCCGGGGCGCTGAAGTAGCTGCGGCGCGGTGCTTCGTCGGCTGGTGCGGCTTCGGCAGCGGGTACGTTCACCTCTTCGGCGGGGGCGTCCTCGCGCAGGGGGCGTTCGCTGCGCTCGCCACGCTCGCGGCGGTCACGGCCGTAGCGGTCGCGCGAACGGCGCTCGCGGCGCTCCTCGCCCGCGGGTGCGGCGTCGTTGCCGGTCAGGTCCAGGTCGGGCAGGGGCTGCGCGGTGGCCAGCGGGGCGGTGTCCGCGAAGTCCGTGCTCTGCGGGGGCATGGGCTGGGTGCTGCCTTCACGGGGCGCACGCTCGCGGCGCTCGCCGTTGCCGCGGCCACGGCCGCCATCGCTGCGTTCGTTGCGTTCGCTGCGTTCGCGGCGCGGTGCGCGCTCGGCGCGGGCCTCCGCGGTGGCTTGGGTGTCTGGCACGGGCGCCGTGGCGCTGCCTTCCACTTCGGTGCGGGCCTCGTCGCGGCGGCTGCGCTGTTCACGCGGATCGCGCAGGTCGCGCGGGGCGTTGCCGCCGCGGCTTTCGCCGTTGCGCTCGTTGCGGCGGCCGTTGCGGGCTTCGGCGCTGCCGCCCTGGGCTTCGCTGCGCTCGCCGCGTTCACCCCGGTTGCCGCCGCGTTCGCCACGGCGGCCGCGGCCTTCACCGCGTCCATCGCGGCGGCCGTCGCGCGTGGCAGGACCGGCGGCCGGGGCGGGCGCTGCCGCGGGGGCGGGCGCCGGTGCCGGGCCAAAGCCGAACAGGCTCTTGAGCCAGGCGAAGAAGCCCTGTTCCTGCGGCGCGGCGGCGGGGACTGCCGGGCGGGCAGCGGCCGGTGCTTTTTGCGCTGGCTGCGCCTGGGGCGCGGCGGCAGGGCGTTCCGGGCGCGGCTCGGCCACGGGGGCGGGCGCGTCGGGCAGCACGCCCTTGATCACCGGGGTCTGCTTGTTGGTGGGCTCCTGCGAGCGGCGCGTCACGGTGGTGGGGTCTTCCACTTCTTCCGCGAGCTTGTAGCTGGCGTCGAGATGATCGAGGCGCGGGTCGTCGTGCTTGAGGCGCTCGAGCTTGTAGTGCGGCGTCTCCAGCGACTTGTTGGGCACCATGAGCACGGACACGCGCTGCTTGAGCTCGATCTTGGCGATCTCGGTACGCTTTTCGTTGAGCAGGAAGGAGGCCACTTCCACGGGCACCTGGCAGTGCACGGCGGCGGTGTTGTCCTTCATCGATTCTTCTTGAATGATGCGCAGGATCTGCAGCGCCGAGCTTTCCGTGTCGCGGATGTGGCCGGAGCCGCCGCAGCGCGGGCAGTTGATGTGCGCGCCTTCGGAGAGGGCGGGCTTGAGGCGCTGGCGGCTCATTTCCATCAG